>Ga0209755_10000710_pt1 | contig 58385 bp, 50 predicted proteins | sample TergutCo191P1_FD_187301 | JGI IMG/M metagenome (GOLD analysis project Ga0209755, IMG submission 187301) | Cornitermes sp. P1 segment gut microbial communities from Petit-Saut dam, French Guiana - Co191P1 (SPAdes) (version 2) | ecosystem: Host-associated > Arthropoda: Insects > Digestive system...
GGCTTGGGGTGCGGTTTGGGCTGTTGTTTGCTGGGGTTGTTGGGGTTGCTCATGTGTTACTTTTCCGGTTGGTACATTTTCATCCGTGGTCTTCCCGGTTAGGACTTGTTTTAGCTGTTCGGATAGTATTTTGTTGTCTAATTGTTCCACTGCGGATAGTAGATTATTTAGTTGGTTTGTGATTTTTGTTTGACCGCTTACTAAGCCTTCCAGTTGTTGGGCATTTGCTTGGGTTAGTTTCATATTATTTTGTATCATAAATAACGCTTTGTCCGAGGACTGCGTTAGTTTCATTGCCTGATTCATTTTTTGGATGTTTTCCTTTGTTAGCGGAATCCCGTTTTCCAGCATTTGTTTTAGCATTGTTTGGTTTTCTTCCGTATTTTTAAAGCCGTGGGTTAGTAGGGTTTCTGATATGGCTGCGGCGGGCATTGTGGGGATGGTTGTGGGGGTGCTTGCTGTGGTTAGTGCTTGGGTGGGTGGGGCTGTTTGGTTGGAGTCGGTGGTGGGTGGGGGCGCGGACGTGTTTATGGTTTGCGATTTTACTGTTATAGGGGTTGTCATTTTTTGGCCGCCTTCCCAGTTAGGCAGTGCTAGTGTTTGTGCTCCTTTGTTGGTCGGAGGTAGCTTAATGTGAATTGGAGTTTTTATTTGTGTTGCGGGTTGTTGGGTTTGTTGGGGTTCGGGGGTAGGTGCGGGGAGTTGTGTGTGTACTTGATTTTTGGCTTGTGGTGGGATTTTTACGGGGGTTGCGTCGGGGGCTTCCGGGGCGGGTTTTTGCTGTGGTTGGATTTCTATTTGGTTTTTGATTTGGTCGGTGGTTTTTATTTGGGATTCTAGGGTGTTGGCTTCTTGTAAAGCGTGGGTGGTTTCGGGGGTGGGTTTTGGGGCTTGTTGAATTTGCTGTTGGAGCTTTGTTACGGTTTCTTGGAGGTTTTGTAGGTTTACTTCTATGGTTTTTGGGGTGGTGTTTGCCATGGGGTGAGTGGGCTGTTGTGTGGTGGGTTGTGGTTGCTGTGGTTGTTCTTGCGTTACTTTTCCGGTTGTGGCATTTTCGCCTTTTATCTGTGGTGCGGTGATTGTGTCTTGGTTTTCTTTTATGGGTGGTTGTACGGGTGCTTCTGTGGTTGGGGGTGGAGTTTGGGGCGTTGGAGATGTGGGTGGTGTAGGTTGAGGAGTATTTTGCGGTATGTTTTTTGACGGAGTTTGAGGTGCTGTTTGCTCCGTTGTTTGTTTTGCTTGTTGGGGTTGCTCCTGCGTTATTTTTTCGGTTGTGGTATTTTCGACTTTTGTTTGTGGTGGTGGAGCTGTGTTTTGGTCTGGTTTTGCTTGTGGTTTGGTGGTGGTATCTTTGTTTTCTTGTAGGATTTTTTTGCATTGCTCGGCTAGTTCTTTGTCTTTTATTTCTTCTACGGCGGTTTGTAGTTTTTCTGTTTGGGCTTTTGTTTTTGTTAGCTCGTTTGCTAGGGTTTCTACTTTGTTGGCGTTTTCTTGGGTTAGCTTTGCGTTGTTTTGCAGCATAAATAACGCTTTGTCCGTGGACTGCGTTAGTTTTACGGCTTGATTCATTTTTTGCAGGTTTTCTTTGGTTAGCGGAACGCCGTTGTCACGCATTTGTTTTGCCATTTCTTTGTTTTCTTCTGTGGGCTTAAAGCCGTTTTCTTTTAAGGTTTCTGATATGATTTCGGAGTCGGTTTTGGGGGGTGGAGGTGCTTCTGATGTAGGGGCGGGGGGTGGAGGTGCTTGCTTTGCTGCGGTTTGCGCCGCTTGTGTGGTTTGGTCGGATTGGGTCGTTTCGCTTGAGGTTTTTGTGATGTAATCGGCTGTTTTTAGGTATATCGGATTCATTTTCTTGCCCCCTTTGATTGACTTTTGGCCATGTATTTTGCTACGCCGTTGTCTTCGTTTGCGGCGATTATTCCTGTTGCTAGTTTTTTTAGTTCCGGGACGGCGTTTTCTACTGCGTAGCTTTCGTCTGCTACGGAAAATAGCGGGATGTCGTTCATGTTGTCGCCGAAGGCGATTATGCGGTCGCAGTTTAATATTTTTTTTAGCTCAAGAGCGGCGGCGGCTTTTGTGGCTTTGGTGGGAAGGATTTCGCACCAGTGTGCGTCGAAGTAGGTTTCTTTTTGGTATATGCTGCTTATCCGACCGCTAGATTTGAAGTGATTGTGGATGGGCAGAAGCTGTGTAGCTTCTCCCAAGCACGCGAAATTATGGATTTTTCCGTGACATAGGTCGATTTCGCTTTCAGTTTCTCGGCGGCGAGGGTCGTTTTGGCGATTGCTTAAAAAGATATTTTGCTGTGCGGTCATTTTGTGAGGAATAAAGGTAAACTTCTCGACGCCCTCGATAAATCCGTACACGATTGGCGAAATATTATGCGACGTTAGTGTTTGCAAAATAGCGGCTACGTCGTCGTTGTCAAAATTCTGCGAGAGCAGAATTTTGCCCGTTTTGCTGTCTCTTATAAGCGCGCCGTTGTTACAAATCACGGGGGCTTGCAGGTTTAGGCCTCCTGTCACAACCGACGAGGTGGCAAGGGAGCGCGCCGTCGCATACGAAAAACACCCGCCGTCCAAAACAAAGCGGTTAATCACCTCGGCAGTGTATGCCGAAACACGCTCGTTTTTGTTAAGCAAAGTGCCGTCCAAGTCGGAGATATACAGGGTTTTCATGGCTCCAGAATCAGTCCTACGGGGCAGTGGTCGGAGCCTTGGATTTCCGGAGAAATGCTTGCTTCTTGCAAGGCGGGTCGCAGGGCTTCGGAGACCAAAAAATAGTCCAGACGCCAGCCGACGTTTCTTCCCCTTGCTCCGCCCATATACGACCACCATGTGTATGCGTCGGTTTTGTCGGGGTAAAAGTGACGGAAGGTGTCCACATATCCGGCGTCGAGCAGTGTTGTCATTTTTTCACGTTCTTGGGGGGTAAAGCCTGCGTTTTTTACGTTTGCTTTTGGGTTTTTTATGTCAATTTCTTTATGCGCTACGTTTAGGTCGCCGCATACGACTACGGGCTTGTCAAACGCGCCGAGATATGCGCGAAAATCATCTTCCCATTGCATACGATAGTCCAGCCGCAAAAGCTCGCGCTTGGAGTTTGGCGTGTACACCGTGATAAAGTAGAAATTATCATATTCCAGCGCGATTATGCGGCCTTCTTTGTCATGCTCTTCGATTCCCATATCGTATTTTACGGAAAGCGGCTCGCGCTTGGAAAGCACAAGCGTACCCGAGTAGCCCTTCTTCTGAGCAGAATTCCAATACGAAAAATAGCCGGGAAAGCTGAAATCGGCTTGTTCCGGCTGCATTTTAGTTTCTTGCAGGCCTATGATATCGCAGTCAGAGTTATTGAAAAATTCCATAAAACCTTTACTCATACAGGCACGCAGGCCGTTTACATTCCAAGAAACCAGTTTAAGTGGCATAGGGAAGCTCCTTTTTTTGCGGACATTTTTTTGCAATAATAGCAAAATAACGTAAGTTTTACAAATAGCGTGGTATCCGCACCGAGCGGGTCGATTATAACAGTTGAGCGCAATCTCTCAACCACGAAATCGAGCAAAAGGAACTCGCCGCCAAGCGTTACGCCATTGTGTGATGAATGCTACTCGTTGAAAGAGGAAATCCCCAACATGGAAGCCATACAGCGTAGTGTAGAAACCCTCATACGTGAAGATTTGCGCAGGACACAGTTGTCGCGAGAGCAGGGCATGATTTTCATTAAGCCTATTGACACAGATAGGTCGGTCGTGATAGACTGCATGAAACGGTCTTGAGCGACCGACTTCATTGTGGAGGTGAATTTTGTGGAAAATTTGTGCAAACTATTTGATGCAGAGTACAAATTTATGTGTATTGTGTGGGAGCATGAGCCTGTCAATTCCACCGCTTTAACAGGGATATGTGAAAAGGCATTGGGGTGGAAAAAGTCTACCACCTATTCAATGATAAAAAAACTTTGCGAACGTGGCATTATGAAAAACGAAAAAGCTACTGTTACCACGCTTATAGCAAGAGAAGATGTGCAAAAATATGAAGTTGACGTTTTAATAGACAGGGTATTTGGCGGTTCTATGCCCTCTTTTATTAACGCCTTTTTGCAAGAAAAAACCCTTTCAGCAGAAGAAGCGCAAAAAATAAAATTTCTGATTGATGGGGTGACGAAAACATGACGACATTATTCATAACTATTTTGAACATGAGTATAACTGCAAGCGTTGTCGCTTTGGCTGTTATGCTTGCTCGTGTGCCTTTGAGGAAAGTCCCTAAAGTATTCTCGTATGTACTATGGGGAGTGGTATTATTTCGCTTGGTGTTCCCCTTTAGCATTGAAAGTGTTTTTAGCTTAATGCCTACATCAAGGGTGGCGATACCGCAATCTATTGTGTATTCGTCATATCCCACAATACACACGGGGGTACAGTTTATCGACACACCCATAAATGCAGTAATAAATAACGCTCTGCCGCCTGTTGTCCAAGAATATAGCATAAATCCAATCCATGTGTTTTTTGAAATAGGTGGATATGTTTGGTTCGCAGGGTTAGTTGCTTTATTGCTTTATGCGTTGATGGGATATGTCGGCTTAAAACGGCGCGTATATTTCGCTACACTTGTGCGAGATAACATTTATGAATCGGATAAAATCAACACGCCATTTGTACTTGGCTTTATCCGTCCAAAAATTTATTTTCCTGTCAGCATTGACCCATCACAGCATGATTACATCTTGAAACACGAACAGACACATATTAAAAGGCGTGACTACATCATAAAACCTTTTGCATACGCTGTGTTCGCCCTGCATTGGTTTAATCCGTTGATGTGGATTTCATATTTCCTCATGTCAAAAGATATGGAAATGTCCTGTGATGAAGCCGTATTAAGAAATACAAGCGAAGATATACGCAATGATTACTCTACATCTTTGCTCAATCTGTCTGTAAAAAGAGTTAGTTTATTAAATCCGATTGCTTTTGCCTTCGGGGAAAGCAACGTAAAAGAAAGGGTGGTAAATGTGCTAAATTTCAAAAAAACTGCAAAATGGGTGAGCGTTATTTCCTTTATTGCTATAGCTGTTTTTCTTGTGGGATTCATTTCAGACAGGGCAATTTTAGCGGCTATTGATGTTCCACAAAGTCAAGCAGCACCGAGGTCTGGTCAGTTAATGACGGATACAGCTATTTCATTTGAAACGGCCAGAGAAATTGCAATCCGATATTCCGGAATAGAACAGCCGGACTTAGCTGATATTAGGCGCGTATCCGGCGATAACGATATGCAAAGTTGGCATTTTGCAGTAGGCGGCAACGGACGGTTTGTTGTGCTGACAATAGATGCAGAAACAGGTGATGTCCGTGATGTTGTACGGTTTGGTGCTGAATCGGCGTGGCCTATTGAAAGCCTACCCATATCATATGAAACAGCTATGGATATTACTTTGGAATACCTTGATATTTCCGAACCCCTTGCTGTATATTTTAACGGCTTAACTATAATTGATAATCGTCCTGTTTCATACTACTGGCTTGTTCGGGTAATTGATTTAGATATTGCGTATGATGTCCAAATTAACGCGCAGAGCGGAGAAGTATATAGTGTTAGTCGCTCCCTTGCCGTTACAGGTGGTGAAATATCCTTAGACTTAGAAATACTTACTATTACCGCTGAAGAAGCATTGAGGATTGCGCGTGATTATGTCGACAGAGCTTCACGTTTTTCTACTCTGTTTTCAAGTGATGTTACAAGATTGGTTGAGAGAGGTGCTTTGCAAATATGGCACGTTACACTTCATCAAATTGACATAAGTTATGACATTTATGTTGATGCAATTACCGGTAATGTGTGGCAACCCGCAACCGTTTATGGCGAAATACCCGTAATCGGCGGAAACATTGAGATTCACATACCTTTTATTGCCGCCGGTGAAGAAGTATTAGTGGGGCGGTTAAATCTTGAAATGGGGCAGGTTTTTGAGGTAAGTGCTGATTCCGAAGAAGGTAACGGAATTTTTGTAGGGATTACCTCTGTGCCACTTCCGCGAGGGGTACAAGGTCGGCACTGGCAACCGTATTCGGGCAGAGGTGATTCGGGAAATGTCACCACTACAATTACCCACGGAGATGCACGATTTGTTTACTTGTTTGCAGGTAGCACTGAATTTTCCCGCAATGCGACAGATTTAATAAATGTAACAATACGTTTTTTGATGTTGGATGACTAACAGAAGCGGAGAAAATTTTTGAAGTGCGTAATATTCGCTAACGAGAAAGTCCCCATCAAACATAACCACTCCGACGATACGCCTTTTGCGGAAAGTGCTTACACTTATGGCGCAGGCGAGCATTGCAATATGAGTTGTGGCTATGCACTCGGTTTGTGCTTGGGTGGTTAATACCCAAGCACATAATCAACCAAAGGTTTAATCGTAGCTTTGTCGGTAAAATCCACTGCTTTTCCGTAGGTTTCCAAGATACCGATATCATCACTTGTGCGTTTGTCGGGTGCTTTTTTATCGACGGCTTTTTTTACCATGGCCATCATGCCTTTGTGGATAAGGCTGAGTTTTTTGTAATCTATCCCGCCGCGCAGGTGAAATGTTTTTGTCTTTGACAATTGCTCGGGGCTAAATGTTTTTTCCAAAATGGGGGTATAGTCTGTGATTTTTGGGTCGGCCAAGCCTACGGTAAATACGATGAGTGCTTTGCAAGGATTTTGTGTTACCAATTTTACACCGTCTATACCGTTGGCATATAGCCCGCCCCCGTATATCACCGTGTCATAATCGCCAAGCTGAGAAGGCTTTATATTGGAAGCCTCAAAAACAGGGGCATTTAATGCCTCGGAAATCCACTCTGCGTATCGTTTTGTCATTCCGTATTTTGATTTGTATATAACGGCTATTTTACTCATAATCATACATTCCCTTCGAATACATTTGTCAGGTATTTACGCGCAATGTCGGCCAACGCGAAAATCGTCTCTCGTGAGGTGGCTTGGAGATTAGCGTAGTTATGCATTGGAAAAAATCGCGATATATGAAAGGGGATTTTTGGGTTTAGTGACGCGAGCCATTTTGCTATCGGCTCTATGTCGTCTTCGTTTTCGTCGGGGATTACGAGGGTGGTGACTTCTACGTGGCAGGCTTTTGCGGCGGTGGCGATTGTGTTTTTTACGACTTCTACGTCGCCGCCGATTTTTTTGTAAAATTCCTGCGAAAAGGCTTTTAGGTCGATGTTCATTGCGTCTATATATGGCAGTAGTTTTTCCAACGGCGCGGGGTTTATGAAGCCGTTTGTTACCAGCACGTTTTTTAGCCCTGCGGCATGGATTTCGCGGGCGCAATCGAGGATGTATTCGTAGTTAATCAGCGGCTCGTTGTAGGTATAAGCCACGCCTATGTTGCCAAGGGGGATTTTTTCTTTAGCGAGGGTGGCCAACTCCGATGGGTTGATGTTTTTTTGGTTAAAAGCGTTCCGTCCCTTATGTGGTGCGGCTTGCACGGCAATTTCAAAATTTTGGCAGAAGGGGCAGTGCAGGTTACAACCGTAGCTGCCGACGGATAAAATCATCGAGCCTTGGTTAAACATCTTTAACGGTTTTTTCTCGATGGGGTCTAGGGCTATTGCGGTGATTTTGCCGTATGCGCCGGGGTTTGCTCCGCATTTGCCCACACCTTTGGAGAGGTCGCAAAGGTGCGGGCAAATTTCGCATGTGTTGGCGGTTTTACTCATAGCGCGTTACCTTAAAACGCTTCATTTTGTATGGCTCGTTTTTGGCAATACCTGCTTTTTGGCAGGCGATGTCGAGTTGGTATTCTACGGTGTCCACGCCTTCGAGGTTTGGCAGCAAAAGCCCGCGTTTAAAGCCGCTTTCTACGATTACGCCGTAGTTTTTTACGTCAAGTTGGTCGGCGTCGGTGATGTCTTCCGGCTCATCAAGGATGTCAACTTTGTAGGTGAGATAAGGAAGCTCTGCGACATTAACCGGCGGAAAGCGATGGTCGTAAATCCCTGCGGACACGGCATTTTGAATAATTTCCTCGGAAATGCTTTCTTTTGTCGGGGAAATTGTGCCGATACAACCGCGCAGCTCACCATCTTTATGAAGGGACACAAAAACGCCCGCTTTTTTTACATCAGGCTTGTCACAGGGCAGCATTTGCCCCGTTTTAATGCGGTACTCCAACGAACGCCGTGCGAGTGAGCGATAGTTGTCTTCTATTGTAAAGCTCACTACACCGTATCCCACACCAAAGGGGCATTCGTAGGAAAGTTGTTTTGCCGTAATATTGCCGTGATGCAAGCACCCCGCGAGGATTGCGAACGAGCCAAAGCCGCACTCTGCGGCCTTTTCGCGAAGGGTGCTGTCCATGGCAAGCAGCGACTTAAAATCACCGTCGCTAAGAAAATGCATGACTTCGCGGTCGAAGATTATGCCTTCGGGGGCGAGACCGTACGGGCCGCTTTCCGACAGCTTATGCGAAAGGTCGCCCGACGCAATGATTACCGTGCGTGTGCCAAGGTTATCTATTGCCGCCGCAATTAATTTTCCAAAATTAAAATGCGCCTCTGCGTCCAACTCCGACAACGCAACACGAACACTTTTATAATCGGAAAAATGCTTGTTGATATAATGCATTGGCACAAGCATCCCATGGTCGAGGGCTTTATCGGCGGTGCTTTCCACCCCGGCAGGGAATTCTGCCTCTTCTGCCGAACGAATGATTTCCTGCGCCAAGGCTGTGTCGTACGTTGTTTTATAACTCGCTCCGACTACCCCAAACCGCCCAAAATCACCCTTCGCCTCCGCGCCGTCACTGATATTAAAGTATTCGCTTAAAAACGGTGCGTGCGGGCTTATATAGATTATGGTATCGGGCTTTTGACGGGCGATTTCTGCCCCTATTTCTTCCATTGCATTTATCGTTTCCGGGATTACGCCTTCTTTACCGTTGCCTATCTGCGGTACGGCCAGCGGCGGGTGCGGCATTACATACGCGCTTATTATCGCCATTTTGTCACTCCCATGATTTTATTATATTGTCGCAGTATTCGCATTTGTACTTACCGCTTACGTTATCGGCCAGGTGGAATACATTTGGCACGGCCTCCATTGACGTAATGCAGCGTGGATTTTTGCATTTTAGTACATTGGTGACTTTTTGCGGCAATTTAAGGTTTAGCTTTTTTACGATTTCGCCGTTTTGGATGTAGATTACCGTGGCGTTGTGGTCTATCAGGCCGAGGACGTTTACGTCCACGTTTTCGTAGTTTTCCAGCTTTATTATGTCCTTGCGATCGTATTTTCGGCTGGGGACGTTCATTATGAGAGCCACCGAGCCGAGTTCCGTGTCTATGTTTAGGTAGTCGAGGACTTTCATGCCCGAGCCTGCTTGAAGGTGGTCTATTACTATTCCGTTTGAAATGCTGTTGATTTCCATTATGACATTTCCCCTTTCATGGCAATGTAATTTTTCATGTTAAATCCGCCTTTCCGAGTAACGCCGCGAGTAATGCCATGCGGATGTACATGCCGTTTTTCATCTGCTTAAAATAAAATGCCCGTGGGTCGTCGTCTACATCTATGGCGATTTCGTTTACGCGTGGCAGAGGGTGAAGCACCATAAGGTCGTCCTTGGCTTTTTTAAGCTTTGCCGCGTTTAGAATATAGCTGTCCTTTAGCCTAATATAATCCTCTTCGTTGAAAAAACGCTCCTTTTGCACACGTGTCATGTAAAGCACGTCCAACTTTGGAAGGGCTTCGCTAAGGTCGCGGACTTCTTCGAAGTCCGTCATCTCGTCACGGATATATTCCGGCGCACGCAGCTCCTCCGGCGAAACAAGAATAAACTTAACGCCTCTATACCGCCCCAATGCGCAAATCAAAGAATGCACCGTGCGCCCAAATTTCAAATCGCCGCACATGCCTATTGTAATGCCGTCGAAGCCGCCTTTTTCCAGTTTAATCGTAAGCAAATCCGTAAGCGTCTGCGTAGGATGAAAATGTCCGCCGTCGCCCGCATTTATCATAGGAATGCCAGACTTTCGCGCAGCAACAAGCGCAGACCCCTCCTTGGGATGTCGCATAACGGCGATATCCGCGTAGCCGGCAACAGTACGAATGGTATCCGCGATACTCTCGCCCTTAGAAACAGAACTCGACTGCGGCTCAGAAAATCCGATAACCTGTCCACCAAGCCTAAGCATTGCCGCCTCAAAAGACAAGCGCGTACGGGTACTTGGCTCATAAAACAGCGTAGCAAGCAGCTTTCCCTTACAAAGCTCGGCGTACTCCTCGGGTCTTGCAATAATCTTTTGCGAGAGCGAAAAAAGCCCCTCCATCTCCTCCACCGTTAAATCCAACGGCGCGATTAAATGTCTCCCCTGCAAATCCATAAAACACCTCCGGTAAAATAAAAAATCTCCCGACAAAAGGAGATTAAAAATAAAGCGAATAGCTTTTGTATGAAATTAAAAAATATCTGCGCATAATGATTCTCCCCACAGGAAAGATTTTTACCAGCGTACCAAAAAGAGCAGACACAGTCAAGCCATCCAAAAGCACCCATGATATACTGCGTATACAAAGGAGGTGTGCAAAATGCACGCATGGGAAGCCATACAAAAAACATTGGAAATAATAGAAACCCGCATAGGCGATGATATCGAAATCGAAGAATTATCCGCCTCTGCCGCGCTTTCGCCTTTTTACTACCAGCGGCTTTTTTCGCGGCTTGTGAAAAAACCTGTTAGGGAATACATCAAATTGCGTCGTTTGGCCAGAGCTTGTGAGGCGTTAAGGGGTACAAAAAATCGCATTCTTGATGTTGCGTTAGCGCATGGCTTTGGCAGCCACGAGGTGTTTACGAGGACATTCAAAGACGCATACGGCATGACGCCAACCGAATACAGAGAATGTGAAATAAGACTTAATAATTTTCTAAAACCGAATTTGCTGCTAAATTATCAAATGGTTGATTTGGGTGTTCCTCTTGTCAGCGATGGTTTAGTGCTGGAAATCAATCGAGAAAAGATTAACGAGCCTGTGACATTTGTTGGCGTGAAGAGATTTGTTTCCATCACGGGGCAGTTCCCCAACGGCGAAACCACCGGCATTAGCGAGCCGGGCGAAATATGGCGGCTTTTTGGCGAGGCAGAAGGAGGACTTCCCACAAAGGCCGAAGGGCGCAAAATAGGCGTGGCTTATCACGATACCGCCCCGGAGGGTTGTTTTCCATATTTTGCAGGGGCGGAAGCAAATCCCGACGATTCTTATGAAAACCTCCAAACATGGACGCTACCCGCCGCAGAATACATTGTATGCAAATTCGAAGCAGAAAACTCCGACGAACTGGTATCAGTGGCGATGAACAAGGCCTTCAATTACATCCGAATGTGGCAGGACAAAAAAGGACTAAAGCACGGCGACTTTGGCGCAGAAATCTATTTTAACAACAAAGGCAACCCAAACGACGAAAATATCAACGACGCTTACATGGAGATATGGGCATTATGGCTGGCTTGCTAAGCTTTTATCAAAAACATCCAGGCAAATTTTGTAAAAAAGGCAGTGCGGACTGTCTTTTTTATTTTCCCTATTAACAAAATAGCGCGATTAACCGAAAAACATATAGACGGAGTTACACTAAAATGTCATAATATTACGAACTTATCAAGGAGTTGCCTATGAACTCTTTCAACGTATCCATAACCCAAAGCGGTGCAGTCGCAGCCCAAAACGCCAACAACAACCAGCGTAGCGCAGGGCCTAACTGGAACACAGGCCAAACAATCTCCGCACTGTTTGAATCCCTAAGCGGCGAGACAGCCACCCTCCGTACGGAGGATGGTGTGGTTTTCACTGCCGACGCGTCTTCTATTCAGGGGCGGGTGGGGGATAACCTTCGCTTTTGGGTGCAACGCTCACGTACGGGCTTTAAGCTAACGCAAGACCTTTCAAACCCTGCTGTAAAGAAGCAAATCGGGCGGGGCGTTCAGTCTGCCCTTGACGGCTTGCGCGGCGTGGCAAACACCCTCGACCAAATGCGCGAAACCGAAGAACTCCGCGACGAACACCGCCAAGAACAAGCGGCAAAAGTAGCCCAAGCCATAAAATCTATTCGTCGCGCCCAAAACTTTGCCTCGGGTACGGGCAGGCAAACCGCCGTAGCCGTCATGGTAAACAGTGGTTTGGATATCAACAAAGTAAGCTTCGCGGACTTTAACCGCGTAATGCACCACATAGATAAAACCCCGGAAGCCCCCATAAGCGAAAAAGAACTCGCTGATGGCATGGAAAAAGTAACCCAACAACCCGAAAATGCAAAAGAAATCGTAACAAGCCTATACAAACACGGAGTACAAGTATCCGACCAAAACGTAAACGCACTGGAAAACGCATGGGATAAACTACCCGAAAAAGTAGAACCCCAAGCCATAGAAAAAATAGTAGCAGCAGAGCAAGACATCACTCTGGACAATGTATACAAATCTAAGCATATGAGCGGAGCAGCCAACACAGCCCCACCGCCTAAAGGCGCACCGTGGGATGAGCTGCAAGGCGCGTTAAAACGGCTTTTCGAGCGCGAGGGTATTGATTATGTTAAGGATAACCTTGTTGCGGCGCGTTTTCTGCTGGACCGCGACCTTCCTCTTACTCGTGTAAATATTGATAAGGTAATCTTCATGCAGGCCATGAGCGGCAATATTCCCAAAGAAGCATTTTTTGACAAAGCTGCATTCCATCTTGCTACCGATAATCCAATCGGTAACATGGACTTGCCCGACGTAGCACGTGTGGGCGAGGCGCAAATCAAATTTGCAGAACAAGCGGCAAATCGCGCACGCTCTTTCGGCGTGGAAACAAGCCACATGCTTGACGTTATGCGCACGTTTAACGTAAGCGAGCCGGACGCATACCGCTACCATCGCATGGCAGGCGGAGAAAGCACAACCGCACCCATGGCAACCTCCCGCATGACACGTATCTTCAACTATCTCGCAAACATCCCGCCGCTAACGGTAAACGTCCACGCGGGCATTATGAAGGGGCAGTCGGCCTTTACGATTCAGGGGATTCACGAATCCGTGCTTTATGCGCGGGCGCGTAGCCACTACGAGCAGTATGCGACCGTTCCCGACCCACGCTACGGCGATTCCTTCGCAAAAGTTAAGGGCGAATTCGCGCCGCTGCTGGAAAAAATGAATATCGCACCGTCCGCAGAAAACCTAAAGGCGTCCTTCATACTAAGCAAAAACAGTATGGACGTTACCCAAGACAACCTGCAAACGGTTAAGGAAATCGATGCAAAAATTAACGCCCTTGCCACAAAGCTCCACCCGATAATAGCCGCGTCCATGTTAGAAGAAGGCCTAAACCCGCTGGAAATGCATGTAGACCAAGTTTTGGCATACGTAAAGCAGTTCAACTTGGGCAAAGGCAAGGACGTAACGGGCAAAATCGCACAATACATCATGGAAATGGACGCCAGCCAAAAACTCGACCCGGAAATGCGCAAATCCATGATAGCCCTGTACCGTATGCTTCACATCATCCAAAAAGACGAAGCCGCCGCCATAGGCCTTGCCGCAGAAATGGGCAATTCTCCGACGCTCGGCTCACTGATGGACTTGGCAAAACGCTTCACCCATATCCGCAGCGGCGAAGCGGTAGACATGCAGGTTGACGAATCCTTTGGCCAACTGCAACGCCTAATTCGCCCGGAAGGCAATATCAAAGGCGCGGTAGAACTCACCGCAAACGCCGACGCCACATCCCGCGCAATCAGCCACTTCGATGTGGTACTCGACCGCTTTGTAGACGTAGCCTCGCCCGCAATGCTGGAAGAATTGCTAAATTCCCCCGACGAGCTTGCAAAACCACTCGAAGACCTAACCTCAAGCGGCAAATACCCGGAAACCCCCGACTACACCGCCGCCGATACCGCAAACGCCGCAAAAGTAGTATTCGAGCGAATGGTGGCGGAGCAAATCCAGGCATTTGTGGCGGCAAATCCGCAGCTTGTACACTTCCTTGCCAGCCGAAACATCGCTACCACAGTAGGCAATATAAAATCGTTGGAAAAAATGACCCGCTCAAACCGCGCCCTAGCAGACGAACTCGAAGATGCCGAAAGAAACACCGACGAAGACCTCGGCACGGTAAACATCTTCGACTCACTGCAAGATACCTCGCTTTCCGGCCTGCGCAAAGGCTCAACGCCCGGCCACCTGCTGGCACGTGTGCTGGACGCGGTAAATGGTGCGCTCCCCACAAAAAATACTTCCTCGCTGGAATCGCTCCTCGCACTCACCCACGCCCTTAACGGCGATGGCGAAAGTGGCTTCCAGCTTCCCATAAAATTAAATAACCGCATAGCAAACCTGCAATTATATGTACTAAACGACCGCGCCCTCACCCAAGAAGGTGCAAGAATTCTGCTTTCACTGGATACAAAAAATCTGGGCTTTGTAACCGCCTACTTCACGATGTACAACGACGGCGTAGACGTTATAGTCACGGCTCAAACCGAAGAAGCCGTTAATGCCCTGCAAGCCCGTGAAGAAGGTCTAAAGCAAATGCTATTCGGCGCAGGTGTAAACATCACAAGCCTGCAAATAGCCCAAGATAAAGAGCCTGCACTGGAAACATCGCTACCCCCCGACGCCCTGCAACAATGGGCAAACGACAGCCCCGAGGTGCGAAAAATAACATCATCATCAGTAGACGTAAGGGTGTGATAAAGTGGTAGAAGAAAAGGAAAAAACAACAAACAAAGACGAGTTTTTTGCAGTAGTATCCGCAATAACCCGCTTTATAGAAACAGCAGACGAAGAAACTATCCCCAAAAAGAAAGCCACAGAGAGGAAGATTGACGATGGTAGTTACGCATAATGTTCCCGCGTTATTTACGCATTTGAGTATGCGTCGCGCAGACCGCGGACTGCAACAAGCCATGACACGTCTGTCATCGGGCGTACGTATTAACAGTGCGCGTGAGGATGCCGCAGGGCTTGCGATTGCAAACAAATTAAATTATCAGGTAGGTGGCCTGCGCCGCGCAAGCGAAAACGCCACACATGGTATATCGCTTATACAAACGGCAGAAGGTGCGCTAAACGAGGTGCATAACATGCTCCAGCGTATGCGCGAGCTAAGCGTACAAGCCGCCCATGGTACACTCACCGACGAAAACCGCTCGATGATTCACACAGAAATAGAACAGCTCACGGCAGAAATCCACTCGATTTCACGCAATACGGAATTTAACCGTATGCGAATTCTTAACGGCGAGGCGAGCCGCGTGGTGGATAATCAACGCTGGCAACAGCTCGGCGGTGCAGGCACAGCCGAAACCGTAGCGTCAAGAAACATCGTAAACACGCTTTACGTATCTCATCAGGTTCCTCCCGGTCAATTAAATTATACGATACAACAAGCAGGCCGTCCCGCGATGATTCCGATTACGCCGCAGCTTTCGCAAAAGATAGTGGAAACACATCTCGACCCTGCAACTAACACAAGGAGACCTACAACAAACCCACCCACATGGGTTTTTCCGGATGGCCATGGCTTTACCCTAAATGGCGTAGCTTTTGATTTATCCGGCAAAAGATGGGAAGACGTACAATCCGAATTAAACGAACAACTGCAATATATGGGGATTTCTCTGGTCATGGGTGAAGGTGCGGTAAACGACCCGACGTTTGTGCCACCGCCGATAGACCCGGCCACCGGACTGCCACCGGGCTTTGACCCAAATAACCCAAGCTTAACGCCATGGATCGGTGCAGCAAACCCGACATTATTTTTAGTATCAAATATAGCGGGAAGCGACCAAAAAATCACTATATCCGGCGAAATGTCCATGCTGGGTATTAATTTGCAGGAAAGAGACGTAGCCGGTTTCCCCGTTTTTAGTGACCCCCCGGCCAACACCATCCCCGTTATGGTACAGCGTATTACCAGCCAAGGCACTGACGCAAGGGTTACTACAAGCCCGCCGGCGTCGCTTTCTATAGGGGCAGACCCGGTGCGCGGCGGATTGTTGGATATTAACGGCGACCCTATTGCCGGGGCTTCTTTGGCGGCTACTGCTGTGGGTAATCAGGTGCGCTTCCGTGGTAGTATGGGCGAGGATATTCGTATGAATATTCAGGTTATGTTCGACCCCAGCGTTACGGTTAACTTGGATAATTTGCTTAACCCTGCTTTTACCGGGCATACAGCTTCGCACTTTTTCAGATTTCCGGGTATAGGCGGCGAACACATAAGCCAACTGGAAACCGGCGGTGCATTTGCAGGCGGCCTTCACATGTCAAAAGAATTCCGCAGCTTTGGCCCGATAATGTTGCAAATCGGTCCAAGCCACAATACGGCCATGCCGGTGCAAATTCCACGCCTTAACGCAGAAACTCTGGGGCTGATAGAATATGTAGGAGGACAACAACGCTCCATCATTGATATTCGTCCTACGGCGGTGGTTAGCCCCGGCGGCGGAGTGCGCCAAGTAGGTGCGGAACGCGCAATCAACATCGCAGACGCCGCTATCCAAACCGTTTCCAATACCCGCGCACGTCTTGGCGCGTATCAAAATCGCTTGGAATCCACAGTGCGCAACCTCGATGTAGCCGCAGAAAACACAGAAATTTCACGCAGCCGCATACAGGACACCGACATGGCACGCGAGACTACACGTTTTGCGCAATACAACGTAATATTCCAAGCCGCGATGTCTATACTTGGGCAGGCAAACCAACGCCCGCAACAAATCATACAACTACTACAGTAGTTACAATAACATGGCAAATCGCCAAAGGCGTGTTAACTAGGAGTGTTTTAAATGATAGACACATCCGCATACATGGTGCGAATTTCACAGGCAAGCCCTGCGGGGCTTGTGGTGATAAACTTCGAATTAATTTTAGATTTTTTAAACGAAGCTTTGGAGAGTGCGGGCGAAAGAGAAATCTTTCGCCAACACCTCCAAAAAGCGAAGGAAGGCATAGAGCAGCTCATTCAGTCATTGGACTTCGAAGTGCCTGTTTCGCAGACTTTTTACGATATTTACAGTTACTGTTACAAGCTGCTTTGCGACGTCCAATTCTCCACGGACAGCGAAGCGGCTTGTTCTGCTGTAAAAGAAGTGCAGGAATACATGGAAAAATTACTCGAAGGCTGGCGCGAAACAGCAGAAAAATCCAACCTCGAACCCACTGCCGAAGCAACGGAAGATACGCCTAAGGTCTACACAGGCCTAACCTATGGTCGTGACGGCCAAGCAAACGAGTATATTGACGAAAATAAAGATAGGGGCTATATGGCATGACAAAAAAAATAATTTTCAGCGGAATAAAACCCACGGGCATACCCACGTTGGGAAGCCTTTTAGGGGCGATGTCGCATTGGGAAAAATTATCTTCGGAGTATAATTGTTTATACAGCGTGGTGGATTTGCACGCGATTACGATACGCCAAGACACTTCTGTTTTGCGCGATAACGGGCGCAATTTATTTGCGTGGCTAATCGCTCTTGGGCTTGACCCGGACAAAAACACGCTTTATTATCAGTCACAAGTACCTGCACACGCCGAGCTTGGTTGGATTTTAAATTGCTACGCATACGTAGGTGAGCTTAACCGCATGACGCAGTTTAAAGACAAATCTGCAAAAAATGCCGACAATATTAACGCGGGTCTGTACACATATCCTGTGCTGCAAACCGCTGACATCGTGCTTTTTCAGGCAAATCTTGTGCCTATTGGCGAGGACCAACGCCAACACCTTGAGCTTTGTCGAGATATCACCGAGCGTTTTAACAAAATCTACGGAGATATCTTTACGATTCCCGAGGCGTACGTGCCGCCCGTAGGAGCGAGAATCATGGGTCTGCAAAATCCCGAAAACAAAATGTCAAAATCCGACGATAATCCTAACGATTGTATCTATCTTTCCGATTCAACTGATGTTATTATAAAAAAGTTCAAACGAGCGGTTACGGATTCGGATAATACTATTCGGACGGCGGCGGAGAAGCCGGGCATTAGTAATTTGCTTGCGATTTATTCCTGTGTGACGGGTAAAAAGCTTGCGGATTGCGAGGCGGAGTTTGAAGGCAAGGGTTATGGGCATTTTAAGCAAGCGGTGGGAGAAGCCGTTGCAGAAACGCTAAAACCCTACCAAGAAAAACACGCCCGGCTAATGGCCGACATCCCCTCACTGGACGCGATAGCCGCAAAGGGCGCGGAAAAGGCAGCGGCAATGGCTGCCCCCACGCTAAAAAAAGTGAAAGAAGCCATAGGATTTATAACTAACTAAAGGGAGGTAGTTTTTTATGCAAGCTATGAATTGTCCGCGTTGCGGAAAGGTGTTTGTAAAAATAAGCAAACCGATTTGTGAGGCATGTGTGAAAGAAGAGGAAGCCATTTTTGACAAAGTGCGCGATTACATCAAGGAAAATCCCGATAAAACGGTTGCAGAAGTGGCAGAAGAGTGCGAAGTTACCGTAAAACGTATACTTACCTACATCCGCGACGGACGGATAGACGCCAGCGGAGGTATGCAAGACGATGTTTCTTGTAGCAAATGCGGCAAGCCCATAAGAAGCGGCCGCATGTGCGAAAAATGTGTGCTGGAAACTAACTTCCAGATAGGCGATATGAAAAATGCCGCCGATATCAAAAACAAAGGGCGAGTTTTCACGATGGGCAAAAAATAAAAAATTTGCACATGAAAAATCGCCTAAGGCGCGCTAAAAGTAAGGAGAATACAGATGGCGGCAATTACTCAGCTAGTAGACGACCAGATAAAACAAATTCGCAAAGAACGCGCGGAGCTTGATGAGCTTCGCGCTTCTTTAGAGCGTAAAGAAGCGGAGCTTGAGGAGCGCGAAATCGAGCAAACCGAGGATGTTGGTGTTTCCGGCGAGCGCAAGGAAAGCTTGCTTAAAGAAATAGAGGAGCTTACGGCAATCGTGGAGCGGCTGCGTTCCGAGCGCGATTCTTCCATCGAGGAATTTGGCGGGGATATGGCTAAAATTCACGAGAAGAAGACGGCAGAAAGTGCGGCGCAGGTAAAGCAAATCCAGGGCGAAATTAACTTTCTTTTGAAGGGGAAAACGGAGTTGGAAGAAGAGGTGGAAAAACTGCGCGAGCAGTTTGAGAGCCTCGACGAAAAGTCCAAAGCCGAGCTAAGCCGCATAACGGAAGAAAAAGAGGCTCTGCTCACCCGCACCCGCGCCGAGCAGGAGACTGCGTTAAAAGAACTGAAACATACCCGCTCCATGGAGGAGGCGGAGCTTGATCGCCAAAAGAAAGAACTGGAAAACGAAATTGCGGAACTGGAACAGGCAAAGACGATAGAGTGGAACAAAATCCAAGCCGAGCTATCGCGGCATAAGACGACCCAGCTTGCGGAGATAGATGCCCAACGCGAGCAATTTTTGGTGGAGATGGAAAAGGAAAAAATCAATGTCTCCAACGCATTGCGTACGCATGAGCGCAAGCAAATGGCCGAGATTTCTGCGGAAAAGCGCGAGTGGGAGAAGGAAATTTTAAAGCTGCAATCGGAAAAGCAAAAAATCCTCGACGATATAAAAATGCAGGAATACGAATACGAAAAAGTAAAAAATGCAAACCTGCTAAGGGTAGAAAAAAGACGAGTAGACGAGGAAAAAGCCTTTGAGGCGGGGCGTGCCGAGGCAATGCTAAAGCTGGAAGAGGAGCAAGGCGTGCTTATTACGGAGTACAAAAAGCAAAACGCCGAGCAAAAAACACGCCTACGCGAAGAAATCATAACGCTGGAAAAAGAACTGGCAAGCCATGAAAACAAAAAAAACGAAATCATAAGCGAAATTAACGCGCTGGAAGCTAAATTTGATAAAAAGCGCGTAGAAAATGACGCATTACTGGAGACGCTACGTACGGAGCGGCAACAGGAGGCCGACGAAAAGCACATCGCAAATATTCAGGCTTTGGAGGAAAAACGCCAAGAGCGTGTTTCTGCATTGGAAAAAGCATATTTTGAAAAAGCGACTTTTCTGGAAAATTCTCGTGCGGAAAAGCTGGATGAGTGTCGCAAGTCGATAATCGCCGCCGAGGAAGAGTTTAGGGCGGTGAAGCAGGCGCAAATAGTGGCGGAAAAAGAAATTGAAAGCCTGCGCACCGAGGCAATGAAAATCAAGGAAGAAAACGTGGCCTTGCAAAAAGCCGCAGAGATGGAACGCCGTCTTGAACTGGAAAAAATGGCAAATGACAAGCTGACCGAGACAGACAAGCTTTGCGCTGAAAAGCTTGCAGGGGCAACGGAGCGGCTAAAAAAGCTCGAAGAAGACAGCATAAATGCAGAAGAAAAACTAGCCCGTGACATGGCGGAAGGCACGGAGGCCTTATTGGATCTGCGCCGCGCCATTACTACGCAAAAGCTGGAGATGGAGCAGCAAAAGGCCGACAAGCTGGAAGAAATAGAGCAGAGCAGTATAGACGCAATGGAAAAATTCTCGAAGATGAAGCTGGAGAAATTGGCGGAGATAGAGGAGTATTTGGCTAACTATAAGCATGAGCGGTTGGAGGGCATAAAAAATGATATCGCCCGCCAGTCCAAGGCAAATTATAAGCAAGTGGAAGAACTCGCCGCCATGAACGACGACTACAATAAACGAATGATAAAGCTGCAAGAAATGACCCTCGAGGTAGAAGCCGACCTGCGCCTAATCGAATTTAAAAACAGGCAGATAAGCCTGCTGCAAGCACGTAACCAGGAGGTTGAGCTATTGCTTGCTAATGCAGGGGCGGCTGTGGAGACTGATAATTTTGATGAGTAAAATGATATGGCCTATGATTTCCTTTTTGGTGGCGGCGGGAATTTTTTTTTCTTCGTCGTTGCCGGGGTATGTTTCCGGGGGCGCGAGTATGAGGCTGGTTAATCTGCTACGGTTTTTTCTTCCCTTTGCTACGGATTATATGATTGATTTGCTCCACTTTCTTGTTAGGAAGGGGGCTCATTTTTTTGTTTATTTTGTGCTGGCCTTTTGTCTTGTGCAGTCGCTTAAATTTTATGTACATAGGCTTTTTTCTGTTTGGTTTTATGCTTGGGCTATTGCTTCTGTTTACGGAATTACGGATGAAATCCATCAGTATTTTGTGCCGGGGCGCGTTATGGCAGTCGTGGATATGATAATAAACGCAGCCGGGGCTTTCGCCGGGGCTGCGTTTTCGATTTTTGTTATCTTTCTTGTAGCAAGTCGTAGGGGTTTACGAGAGAATCATTGTGCGTGATTTGTAGGCGGGCGTGGGTTCCGCTGCGGGCGGAGCCTATCGAGGGCAGGCCTACGCCGCCTATTACTTCGCCTGCGCGTACTACGTCACCTTCGTTTACCAGCACGTTTTCCATTAGCTGCCCCAAGGTGGATACCCAGCCGTCGCCGTGGTCTATCGTTACATAGTTGCCTTGCCAAAAGTCGTTGTTGCCTATCGCCACTACACGTCCGTCTGCACCCGCTCGTACAGGGTCGCCTTCTCGGGCGGCTATTTGCAGGTTGTCATTTGTACTCCACCGCTCGAAGGTTGTGTTCCAAATATGCGTGTCGCTGAACGGCATTACCACTTCGCCGTATAACGGCCATACCATGCCCGCGTCTGCCGTAAACGGCTCAAATGTTTCTACCGTGGGGGCAGGGGGCGGAGCAGGTGGTGCAGGCTCCGGTGCGGTCGGCTCCGGTGTTTCTATCTGTGGTGGCTCAGGTGCTTGGCGCGGCTGAGTGCGTTGCTGCGGTTGCGCCGGGGGCGGCGTTGGTGCTGGCTCGGGGGGTGGGGTTTGGCGCGGTCTAAACCATGCTTCTTCTTGCGCTTGAGCGAGATAGCTTTCTACCCCGTCCGCGCCTACGTATACTGTCGGCTCATCTTCGTACGGTGATGTTATCCCTCGGTTGGCAAATGTCACCACCACAGCCAATATTGCCACTACCCCTAAACATGAATACAGTGCGATGAAAAATCCCTTTTTGCGAAAAACACTGTTTTCCGGCCCGGAAACATTTTTCATTCGCTCACCTCCTATTTTTAACAGGCCTTAGGCCGTTTTTAATTTGGCTCTTAGCCAATTTTTAGGAGTATTGCCACCGTAAACAAAGATTAAACATCTGTAAAATAATTTTTAACATTGTAGTACGCGATATCACCTGCGATTTTTTGCAGCCTTGCCATATCGTTAGGGAATTCGCCGTTTTCTACCCATTTGCCAAGCTGCCCTGCGAGGATTCTGCGGAAGTATTCGTGGCGCGGGTAGGAGAGAAAGCTGCGCGAGTCGGTGAGCATTCCGATAAATGTGGACACCAAACCGTGGTTTGCCAAGGTTATCAGGTGTTTTTTCATGCCGGGCATGTTATCGTTAAACCACCACGCGCTGCCCCATTGCATACGGCCTCGGATTCCGCGACCTGCAAAGTTGCCTATCATGGTAGCCAACATATCGTCGGCGGTGGGGTTTAGGGCATAAAGCACGGTGCGGGGTAGGGCGTCACGCTGCTCCATATCGTCGAGCATATTTGCCAACGCCAACGAAAAGCTGCGGTCGCTCATACAGTCAAATCCTGTGTCGGGCCCCAGTAAACCCAGCATTCTTGTATTGTTATTGCGCTGTACCACCATATGGATTTGCATTACCCACTCCCGTGCGTGATACTCGCCGCCAAGCCAAGACATAAGCCGTGTTTTGTATGCGTTTATCTCTTGTTGGGTAAGCCCCGCACCAAAGATTGCTTTTCTTATTGCCAAGTTTGCGTCTTCGTCCGTTGCCTTTGGGTCAAAAACAGGCGGTTCCAGGCTATGGTCGGAGATTCGGCAGCCCATCATACTAAAGAATGCCAAACGGTTTTCCAGTGCCGCGCACAGGCTTTCCCAGTCGATTATGTTTATGTTTGCCGCTATGCTAAGGCGTTTTAGATAGTCTACATATGAAGGTTTTTCGATTTCCAACGCGCCCCCGGGGCGGAATGTAGGCATTACCTTTGGTACGCCGGGGATGCTTGCTTCTCTTATCTGCCTGTGATACTCCAAGTCGTCTGCGGGGTCGTCTGTGGTCGCCAGCCATTCTACGCGGCATTTCTTTAGCAGGCTGTGTACGTTAAAATCATCTTTTTCTATTTGGCTGTTACATAGCGCGTAGATTTCTGCTGCATTTGCGGCGGTGATATCGCCTTCGTAGCCAAAATATTTTTTTAATTCCAAATGCGCCCAGTGATACACGGGGTTGCCGATTGCATGTTCCATCGTGGCGCAAAACGCCGCAAATTTTTCGTGGTCGGGTGCGTCGCCCGTGATATGCGACTCGGGTACACCATTATGGCGCATTAGTCTCCACTTGTAGTGGTCGCCGCCCAGCCAAAGCTCAGTTATACTGCGAAAGCGTGCGTTTTCTGCAATAGCCCTCGGGTCGAGATGGCAGTGATAATCAATAATCGGCAGGTCGCGTACAGCACCGTAAATTTCTACCGCAGTGTCGTTTTGCAACAGGAAATTTTCGTCCATAAATTTTCTCATTTTTTATCGCCTCCATTTTTTATATGTTACCATTAATTTGGACATTTTCCTAGACTTTGTCATAAAAGTATGAGATGATATGCCAACAACATAAATGAAGGGGGTTTTAGTTTTGAAATTAAAAACAAGAGTAGTTGGGGGCCTATTTATAATTTTCTCGTTTGCGGTTATCGTAGGCTTGGTCAGCATTTTTTTTATGTCCAGAATGCAAGACCTTAACCGCGAGCTGGACGAAATCTTGGCACTGGATGCCTCGGCCACAGAAGTATTGGAGGACATACACGTATGGCGATACGAGCTTATGTCTTCTATTGTATTTGAAGAAAGATTTACAAACTCATTGCTCGTAGAGCATAGTGCCTTTGGCGTATGGAAAAACAGCCCTAACGCCACATGGATACAAGACGCGGAAATCAGCAGGTTAATAGGCATGATTGATACTGCAAACAGAGCGATGCACCAGGAAACAATACGCCTGATAGCCGCACAGGAAAGCGGACTTATTAACACAGCGTTGCTAAGCCGCGACCTGTATATAAATGTATTGCCGCGCGCAGACGAGGCGGTAGCATTATTGCAATCACTAAGCTATCGTTACCACACACTTGTTACTGCGCGTGCCGAGGACTTGCGTACCTATCAAAACACTGCTATTACTATAATCATTGCGGTTTGTTTGGTTGCGCTGGTACTGTTTGGGTTGATGAGTGTAATTATTACGAGCAGTATTATCAAGCCAATCAGACAAATGGCGAGTGCGGCCTCGGAAGTAGCGGCAGGTCGTATGAATGTTAATCTTTCATACCACGTTAACGACGAAATCGGTGCGCTAAACTCAAACATGCAAAGCTTAGTAAATGTTGTACGCACAATGGTTGACGATTTGTCCGAGGCGTACAACCAGTACATGCGCATCGGTGATGTAAACTTTAAAATTAACGAGAGCAGTTATCAAAATTCCTTTGCAGAGGCTATAGGATTGGTTAATAGATTACTTGACCAAAACACCACGGATATCTTCCATATGGCGGACGTTTTGGAAAAAGTAAGCAAGGGTGATTTTTCTGTATACCTCGACCCTGCCGCGTGGCCGGGTGACTGGGCTCAGCTACCCGACGCCACAAATCACCTGGCAGATAACCTAAAATCTGTACACGGAGAAATCAACGGCATGATAGAAGCCGCCTCGGTAAAAGGCGACCTAAGCTTTGCCATTGACACAAACAAATACGACGGTGACTGGCGCAACATTATGAAAGGCTTAAACAGCATAGCAGAAGCCGTTAACGCCCCCATCGCAGAAATCAGAAACTCCATCTCCGTGCTTAACCAAGGCAGCTTTAACCCGCCGCTTGTACAAGGAAACTACGCAGGTGATTTCCTCGCGATTAAAAACGACTTTAATGAGTATGCAAAAGATTTCCCATTATATATGAAGGAAATCAGCCGCGTACTTGGCTCACTGGCGCAAGGTAATCTCACGAGCAGCTTCTCCATTAACCTCAACGGCGACTTTACCGAAATCCAACAATCCGTAAGCAATATCGTAAACACGCTCCACAAGACCATGACAGAAATAACTTCCGCGTCGGAGCAGGTTGCCTCGGGTGTGCGCCAGATTTCTTCCAGCGCAAACGACCTCGCAAACGGCGCGCAAGACCAAGCCAGTGCGGTGCAGGAGCTTAACGCAAGCATAGACATGATTAACCAGCAAACACGCAAAAACGCCGACAATGCCAGCGAAGCAAGCGGCCTGTCCAACAAATCCACAAACAACGCAAACGAAGGCAACGAGGCGATGAAGCAAATGGTCGTTGCGATGACACAAATCAAAGAGTCGTCCAGCAATATCTCCAAAATCATCAAAGTAATCCAAGATATCGCCTTCCAAACAAACCTTCTCGCGCTTAACGCCGCAGTAGAAGCAGCACGCGCAGGCGAACACGGAAAAGGCTTTGCCGTAGTAGCGGAAGAAGTACGAAACCTCGCCGCCCGCAGCCAAAAAGCCGCAGAAGAAACAACAGGCCTAATCACCGACTCACTAACCCGTGTAGAATCGGGCAGCGGCATTGCAGAATCCACCTCAGCGTCACTTGACACCATAGTTAAAAACGCAAGCGAGGTGCTTAGTATCATTAACAACATTTCCTCATCATCCCGCGAGCAGGCCGAGGCCGTAGAGCAAGTAAGCAACGGTCTCGCACAAATCTCACGGGTGGTACAAAGCAACTCCGCTGTTTCGGAAGAAACAGCCGCGTCTGCCGAGGAGTTAAATTCCCAAGCACAAATCTTGCAAGAGCTTGTTAGATTCTTCAAGCTATAGGAGGAAAAGGACAATGAAAAAATTATTAATTGCACTCATCGCGCTTTTTGTCCTCGTAGGCTGTGCGGGCGGAAATGACGACCTGCCGCAAAGCACAAGGCAAAACAGAGATGATATCGCCCGCGCCAGTGCGCAGGCACTAAGCCAATTTATGGCCGCAAATGTAGCCACACCCGCTGCCATTGTCGAAGAAGTAACCTTCGAAGTAGACGACGACGGTGCGCTGGTATTTAACGTACTGCACATGAACGGTGAAGGACACACCCTGCACTTAGGCCTTCTTCGCTTTGCGGAAGAAGTATTAGAACGCTCAAACGGTGAGCTTCGTGTAGAAGTCCACGCGAATTCTCCCGGTGACGTTACGCTCATCGACCTTGTAAACAGCGGCCAAGCCGACGCGGCGGTTATCACAATCGTAAGCGCGTACGCCGGTGTTGCCGAGCTGGCCAACTTCGAAGCTCTGCCCTTTGTTTTCGCCAGCTACGAAGAAGCATGGGCAGCATACGAAGGCGCGGTAGGTGACTGGTTTACCCGCAATGTTATCATACCCAGCGGTGCGCAAGGCCTTGCGTACTGGACAAACGGACTTCGTCATTTTACAAACAGTGTACGCCCCATCGTTGTCCCCGAGGATATGGCAGGTCTCGTAATGCGCAGCCCACAAACCCCAACCCACCTTGCTATGTACGAAGCCTTTGGTGCAATGTCCATGGCTATGCCCTTCGGCCAGCTACGTGACGCCCTCGCCGCAGGCGAAGCCGACGGTCAAGACAATCCCTTCGGCCAAATCTACGGCGGCCGTCTCTTCGAAGTACAGGACTACCTTACACTAAGCAATCATATGTTCTCGGCCATGCCTTTCATAATGTCCAACGACCTGTGGAACTCGCTCACCCCGGAACATCAGGAAATCGTATCGGAAAGCGCGGTAATTGCCGGCCGCTACCAAGGCAATCTCGCCGTAGATGTAAGCCTACGCCAAATGCAAACAATAGTAGCCAGCGGCACAAGAATCGACCACGCAGACCATGCCGCCTTCTTAGAAGCAGTAGTACCCATCTGGGAAGACCACATGGAACGCTTCGGCAACGAGTTCGCAACCCTCGCCGCCAGATATATTACCGACACAAATTCATTGGCGCATAGATTTGCGGATTAGGGGTAAGGTAAGACCTTGGGGCGTAGCCCCAATACCCCGCAAGCCTTTGAAAAGGCTTGACCCAAACTTTGATATTAAAAAAACACGCCCGAGTGGCGTGTTTTTTGTTGATATTTATAGTGCTTTAATCCCTACGATTTTTTCTACCCATGCTACGTCTTCTTGCTCCATCACTACTACTGCGTCAGCGATTTTTTCTTGCAGACCTATTACAGTATTGTCTTTGTTATCTCTTTTTAATATTAAAAGTGCGTTTAGGTGGTGTTTTTGTCTGTCTTTTAATTCTAGTGCGCTTGCCATATACGCTCCTCCTTTCGATAATGTTTGCATTATAACACAAAACCCCGGCCATAGGTCGGGGTTTTGTGATTATTTTTAAGATAGTGATTATTGAAGTAGTTGTAGGATGGATGATGGGAGTTGGTTTGCTTGTGCCAGCATGGAGATACCTGCTTGTTGCAGCACTTGTGCTTGGGTAAATCTCATCATCTCGCGTGCCATGTCTGTGTCGCGTATGCGGGATTCTGCGGCGGATAGGTTTTCGCTGGAGATATCCAGTGACTGTCGGGTGAACTCCAAGCGGTTTTGTACAGCACCTAGCTGGGCGCGTTGGGCGTTTACTATGCCTTCTGCGCGGTTTATGTGTTCTATTTGCTCGGAGATGGGGATACCGCTGTTTTCGCGTACATCTATCATCATTGCCAAGTCGCCGCGGCCACCGCCCAAGATACCTGTGTGCATACCTTTAAGCTGGAGTATCATACCCTGCATGGAGTTTGGCCCTATTTGGAACCACATTGCGTTGGATTCTAAGTTTACCGTACCCAGCACACCCATACCGTTATCGAAGAGATTTTCCAGATGTGAAAGGAAGTTACCCGGAGTGAGCGGCGAACCGACATTGGGTGGTAGGGTAGGAGGAGTAGTTGGTGTACTTACACCGGTTGCGTTAGTAGCTACTCGTACACCGTTAACATTTTCATGCCCTACCATATATCTCAATATGTTGGAAAGAGTTTGTAAGCCGGAAGGGTCACCTGCTAAGGAAAGGGAGATAGCACTGTCAAAAAAAGTAGCAGAGGCGGCCGTACCCGTACCATTTGTAGACATTCCTTCAATGGAAGCGCGCACAGAGCTTGCGTTTGTACCGGCCTCGGAAGCCCATGAGTACGTGGCTGCGTCGATAAATACGTTTGTGCCGTCGTGATTGCTGGCTGCCGTGCCGCCTAATGCACGTATTTGGTCGTTAACAAGCTGATAAATTTCTTGTCCGGCGCGTATGCCGCTTAGTACCGAGCTGTTAAGTCTGTTTGCAAGGCTGCGCAGTTCTTGTGTTTCGGATGTTGTAAGTCCGCCTTGTACGTCTGCGGCTTGTACTAAATTGTTAAGCCCGCCCTGTGTGGTACCGGGAGGAGTTCCTGCCGCGGGGCCGTTGATGTCTTGTACAGTTCTGAAGTTCATGTTAAAGGTGTTACTGGTGAGAGTGCTGTTGTCGTCGTGTATTTTACGCTCGGCAATACGCTGAATCAAGTTGTTAAGCTCGTATTGTATGCCTATAAGCTCTCCGCGTAGGCTGTGTTCTGTTCTTTCGTTTGGCTCTAGTCTGTTAGGGCCGGGTTGTGCTACGCCAACCACGCGGGCTTGTTGGAACAACATCCACTGTAGGGATACAGGGCTTGTGTCGCCGCCGCCGCCGGAGAGACCGCCGTCGAGTAGTGTACGGGTGTTAAACTCCGTACGGAATGTAACGTCGTTTATTTCTGTCATTAGCTGGTCGATTTCTGTTTGAATCATGCCGCGTTGTGGCACTGTGTAAGTATCGTTGGCCGCTTGTACCAAAAGCTCGCGGATACGGATTACCATTTCACTAACGGTAGCCATTGCGCCTTCTGCTGTTTGGATAAGGCCTACGCCGTCTTGGGCGTTTATGGACGCTTGGTCGAGGCCGCGGATTTGTGCGCGCATACTCTCGGAGATTGCAAGGCCTGCTGCGTCGTCTGCCGCAGAGTTGATTCTAAAGCCGGAGCTTAGTCTTTGGGCTGCTTGTCTTTGGTGCAAGCCTACGTTTGTTAAGTTCCTGTGCGCGTTAAGCGCGAATACGTTTGTCCTTACTACCATATTTGACATAATGTACCTCCATTACTTGAGTTATTTGTTTTTTTATGTCCAACTGAAATATTTATCGGCTCGCAAAAATGATAACATTAGCGATTTTCTTGATTTTATGAATTTTATGATGTATAGTAAATCGTATTGAGTAATTTGTTTCATTATGGAGGGCTTCAAATGTATAAAAGAGCAATAACTACGCGGCTTACTAAAAGGATGACAGAGCCGCGCTTGTTTATTCAAATTATAACAGGGCCGCGCCAAACAGGCAAAACTACTACGGTTTTGCAGGCCTTGGAGGATTCGGATATAAAAAATCACTATGTAAGCGCGGATGAGCCAAACCTCGCAAGGGCGGAGTGGCTGCGAAATGAATGGGAAGCGGCACGCGCCCTGGCAAAAGACGACGAAGCGATTTTGGCAATAGATGAAATACAAAAAATTGAAGACTGGCCTTCTATTGTAAAGGTATTGTGGGATGAGGACACCCGCAATCGCGTGCCGTTAAAGGTAATTTTAACCGGGTCACCGACGCTTTTTTCTCAAAAAAACGAGGAATCCCTGATGGGGCGGTTTGAGATAATGCATTCTCCGCACTGGAATTATAATGAATGTCGGCAGGCCTTTGGATATTCGCTGGATGATTTTTTGCTTTTTGGCGGTTATCCGGGCGCGGTGAAGCTCAAAAATGACGAAAAAAGATGGGCGCAGTATATGAGTTCTTCCATTATAGAACCTGTTATTTCTCAGGATATTTTAATGCTGGAGGATATCCGAAAGCCCGCGCTTTTGCGGTCGTTGTTTTTGCATGGCTCGGGATACAGTGCGCAGGAGATTTCCCTGACAAAGCTTTTAGGGCAATTGCAAAACGCAGGCAATACCGTAACTCTTGCGCATTATTTGGATTTGTTGGATGAAGTAAATTTATTAACGGGGTTGCAAAACTACTCTGGGGAGTATATCAGAATGCGAAAAAGCACACCGCGTTTTATGGTATACGACACCTCGCTGATGACCTACGCCGAAGGCGCGGGAAGAAAAAAGCTACTGGAAAACAAATCCTACCGAGGCTGGCTGGTAGAAACAGCCGTAGGCGCAAGCCTGCTCGCCAGAAGCAAGGAAGAAGATTTTAAAGTATTCTGGTGGCGCGACCGTGGTAATGAATTAGACTTTGTGCTGCAAAAACGAAACAAACTAACCGCCATAGAAATAAAAAGCGGCAGAGTAAAAAACGCAGGCGGCGGGATTGTATTTAAAAATAAGTACCCCGAGGCGTTTTCCATGGTGGTTGGCGGAGCTAACTTTGGATTGGAAAACTTTTTGATGGGGCGGTTTTCGTTGTTTTTGTAAATATGGAAAGGAAGATAAGCAATGCTTTTGCAGCTAAAAGACGTACAAAAAGCGATAGGTGTTAACGAAATACTTAGCAGTATTTCATTTATAATGGAAGAAAAAGAAAAGGTAGCACTGGTAGGGGTTAACGGAGCGGGGAAAACCTCGGTTTTTCGTTTGCTTACGGGCGAGTGGGTGGCGGATGATGGTGCGATTACCAAGACGGCGGGTATAAAAATTGGATATTTGCCGCAATTAAATAATTCTCAAAATGTTGAATTTTTGCAAAACGAGACGATGAGCCTTTATGCGGCTTTGGACGCGGTTTTTCTTCCGTTGAAGGAGATGGAAAAAAGCATTCGCGAGCTGGAAAAGGAAATGGGTCGGCTGGAAAAAGGCCATTTGGATGAAGCTTTAGCGCGGCATGATGGCCTGATGAATAAATTCAAGGAAGAAGGTGGATACGAGATGGAAAGCCGACTAAAAGGCGTGCTGCGAGGGCTTGGGTTTAGTGAGGAGCAGTGGGAACAGCCCTTTGATACGCTTTCCGGCGGGCAGCGTACACGTGCGCTTTTGGGGCGGCTTTTGCTGGAGAGGAGCGACCTGTTGTTATTGGACGAGCCTACTAACCACCTTGATATCGAGAGCGTGGCGTGGCTGGAGGATTATTTGAAAAATTTTAACAGCGCGGTTTTATTGATTTCCCATGACAGATATTTTATGGATAAGGTCGTGACAAAAACGATTGAAATTGAAAATAAAAAATCTGTAGTATATAATGGTAACTACAGCTACTTTGTGCAAAAAAAAGCCGCCGACCGCGTTTTGGCGGAGAAGGCATTTAAGGAGCAGCAGAAAGAAATAAAACACCACGAGGCCGCGATAAAAACCATACGGTCGTTCCGTACGGAGGCGGCGATTATCCGCGCAAAAAGCCGCGAGAAGCTGCTCGCGAAAATAGACCGCGTAGACGCCCCCACACAAGACCCGTCAAAAATGCGCCTGCGCCTGAAGCCACGGATAAACTCGGGCAACGACGTCATTTTTGCGGAAGAACTAACCATGGGCTTTGACGGAAAAACGCTTTTTTCCTACGTAAGCTTTGAGGTGAAAAAGGGCGATAAAATCGCACTTATCGGGGCTAACGGGATAGGAAAGACTACGCTTATTAAAATTCTTGTAAACACGCTTGTACCCCTTGGCGGGCGGGTGCGTGAGGGCGTAAATGTGCGCGTTGGATATTATGACCAGTCCCACGCCTTCGACGAGGACGCCGAAAAAAAGACGATTTTTCAGGAGATGGCGGATACTTACCCAAGGCTTTCTCAGACAGAAATACGTACTACCCTTGCTGCCTTTATGTTTATCGGTGATGATGTTTTTAAGCCGATTTCCGCGCTTTCCGGCGGGGAGCGGGGTAGGGTGCAGCTGTCTAAAATTATGTTGGCAGGGGCAAACTTTTTAGTATTGGACGAGCCGACAAACCATTTGGATATTTTCTCCAAGGAGATACTGGAGGAGGCGTTGCGTGAGTTTAGCGGTACGGTGGTGTATATTTCGCATGACAGATATTTTATAAACAATACCGCAACAAAGGTGCTGGAGCTAACCGAAAACGGAGTAACCGAGTACGCGGGCAACTACGACTATTATATGGAAAAAAAAGCCATTGTCGTTTTGGGTGAAGCTTTGCCGGTAGCGGAGACCACCCAAAAAGAAGACTATCTCCGCAAAAAAGAATCCGAATCCGAAGCCCGAAAAATAAAATCACGCATAGCAAAAATAGAAGCAGAGATATCGGAAATTGAAAGTCAAATTTCCGACTGCGAAGAAAAACTCGAAGACGAAGAAATATGCCGCAGCGCAGAAAAAGCACAGGCCATCTTTGAAGAAAAAACCAAGCTGGAAGAAAAAATAACAGAGCTTTTTAATAAATGGGAGGAGCTACAGGCATGAAGGCAGATAAAACGGTAAATTTTCTTATGTATTTGGCGGGTATGGCGTTTAACCTTGCTATTATGGCGTTGTTGGCGTTTTTGGTGATAAATGCGTTTAACTGGGGTTTTGAGATTGGTGGCGGCTTTGCCGAGGAGATGGTTTATGTAGGACCCGACCATACGATTGAGTTTTATGTACCGTATGATATTTCTACGTCGGATATGGCGCAGCGGTTGGAAGATGAAGGGATTATTCCCAATAGGATGTTGTTTCAGTTGGAGTTATTTTTGCGGGGGAGCAGCTCCGATTTTTTGGCCGGTACTTATACGATAAATATGAGCATGAATAATGTGGAGCTTAACCGTGCTTTGCGGGTACGGCCACAGGAGGTTGCGCCGCATGAGGTTGTGCGGATACTGGAAGGGCAGACCATACGTGATATGGCGGCTTATTTTGAGGAGCGTGGGTTTTTTACCGCCGAGGAGTTTATTTTTGTGGCGCAGTACGGTCATTTTCCGTTTGCGTTTTTGCTGGATGTTCCTATGGATAGGCCTAATCGGCTGGAAGGATATCTTTTCCCGGATACGTACCAAGTTCCTATTAACCCAAGCCCTGCGGATATCATCATGCGAATGCTTCTTAATTTTGAAAATCAATTTGACGAGACGCTGCGCGACCGTGCCGAGGAGATGGGCTTAACGATGGACGAGGTTATTATCATGGCTTCCATTGTCGAGGCGGAGACGCGTGTGCATGTGGAATTTCCTATGGTTGCGCAGGTAATCCATAATCGCTTGGCCATTAATATGCGCTTGGAAATGTGTTCCACAGTAAAATATGCCATGGAAGACCCGCCGATACATTTGTTAAACGCCGATATCGAGAGATATGCCCACTCATTGCATAACACCTACCGCCATGACGGGCTGCCCATCGGGCCGATTTCTAATCCCGGGGGGCGTGCCTTGCGTGCCGTGCTTTGGCCTGCGGGTACGGAGTATCTGTTTTTTGTGCTTAGGAACGAAGAAACGGGCGAGCATCACTTCTCACGCACATATGCAGAGCATGACGCCGCCGCAAGAAGGTATCTGGGGCGGCAATAAAGCCGCCGGCTCTTTTAGAACGTATCTCTAATCATCATCGCGAGTTCCACATAAACTGTTAGGGCGAATGTGCCGTTGCGTAGCAGACGGACTTCTACTATGTCGCCTATGTTTTTTGCACGGACGGCGGCCTGTAGCTGCGGCATGTCGAAGATGGGTTGCCCGTCGAAGCTTGTAATTACGTCGTTTACGCGGATTCCCGCATTGTAAGCGGGGCGGCCTTCCTGGACGCCGGATACCAAGACGCCAAGTTCCGGGATTCCCCAGTATTCTGCGCGGTTGTGTACGTCTTCTGCCAAGGAAAAGCCGCTGATTCCTATTGCGGGGGTGCGGTAGTTTGCTATTATTTCCAATAATAGCGGCTCGGCGGTGTTGCTGGGTATGCTGTAGCCCATGCCTTCTACCGAGGACGGGCCTATTATTTGGGTGGTGGCTTGGTTTATCGTGACTCCTATTATCTCGCCTCTTGTGTTTACCAGCGGGCCGCCGCTGTTGCCGTAGTTTATGGCGGCGTCGGTTTGCAGTAGGAGTAGGGGAGTGTCGTCTTCTTCTTCGCGGCGGGGGTTTGGCGGGCGATTCATTTGGCGTTCTTTCGCGCTTATTATGCCTCGGGTTACGGATGTGCCTTCTCCCATGGCATTGCCCAAGGCCAGCACGTCGTCGCCTATCCGCAGCATGTCGGAATCACCAAAGGTAGCGAAGGCCACGACGTCTATCCCTGCTTCCAATAGCTGCTCTTTGGTGATGTACAGGACGGCCAGGTCGTAGTCGCTGTTGTAGCCCGTGGGGCGTGCGGAGATGGGCGGATTGCCTTCTATGCTGATGTCCCAGCGGTAGCCGTTGCGCACGATGTAGCGGTTTGTGGCAATAAAAATACGGTCGTCGGCGTCGGAAAAAATAATGCCCGAGCCGTAGCTTGTAGTGTTAAACGCAAAGCTATGTGCGTCGCGGTAGGTGGTAATGCCCACCACAGAAGGCGCGATTAGCTCCACCATATCGGAGATGGACGCTACGGTCGGCTGCTCAATGATTTGTTCAAATACATATGATATGTTTGTAAATGAAAGATTTTCGGCTGCGGGAGAATGCGGCGGCGGTGCAATCTCAGCCGCACCCCGAAAGTGCGCCCAACCGCTGCCTATACCAAAGCCCAGCGTACCTGTACCCAGCGTGCATACGATAAACAACGCGACGGCTGTTTTTAGCCATGATTTTTTAGGCGCAGGCTTTATTGTTTCCCGATAGAAGGAGGGAGGCTCCGGAGGGGGGACGGGGGTGTTTTGTTGTGGAGTTTGCGGGATGTCCTGCGGGACAAGTAAAAAACGCGCAAAGTTTTCGCTTTCCATGGGGATAGCTTCCGGTTCTTTGGGCGTTAGGTCTTTTTGGATATCTTCTTGTATTTGGGAAATTTCGGATAAACCGAATATGTCGTGTAGTTTTTTGTTTTCTTCGCTCAAGAAAATCACCTCCGAGGATGATATATCTTAGCATTTCCCCATGAAAAAGGTGTGAATAAATTGTTAATATTTGAAATACTAGTCATTCATCTTTCCACCTCTTTCTTGGAAAAGAATAATAGCAGGTATGTGCCGCCGCAGTGTAAAAAATAATTATATTTAAACTTCACTTTTCGTGATATTATGTATGGTAGGAGGTGAGCCAATGAATAAAAGCCATCTAACAGACCCTAGAATAACTATCGTTACCCAAAAAGTTTTGCAAGCTGCGAAAGATACATTGGGTGATAAGCTTGAAAAAGTAATTTTGTTTGGCTCATATGCCCGTGGTGATTTTGAGGCAAACTCGGACATTGACTTTTTTGTACTTGCAGATGTGCCAAATGAGGAAACAAACACTTGGCGTAATGGGATAGACGCACTTATCCCAAATATAGACTTAGAGCATGATTTGCTTGTGTGCATTCATGTAACAAGCAAGTTTATGTTTGACCGATATTTTCATGTGTTACCGTATTATCAAAATGTTGTAAAAGATGGGGTTGAATTGTATGCTTGATGAAGCCACAAAGGAATTGTCAAACTACAGGTTAAATCAAGCCCGCGATTGCTTACGGGTGTCTGAACTTGCCATAAAAGAAGGATTGTTTAAAGATTCACTAAACCGTTCGTATTATTGCATTTTCCATTCTATGCGGGCGGTTTTGGCATTGGATAATTTCGATTCAAAAAAGCACTCCGGCATTATTGATACATTCCGAAAAAGTTATATTAAAACGGAAAAATTTGACATCCATTTTTCTGCAATCATTGGCAATGCATTTAAAATGAGAAACGAAAGCGATTATCAAGATTTTTACTTTGTAGTGAAAGAAGAAACAATCAAGCAATCGGAAAATGCAAAGGAATTTCTTAATGCTGTAGAGGCGTTTCTAAAATAGCGAAAGAAGGAATAAAAATGCCAAACTTCACAAATAAATGCCCTGTATGCGAGCATGAAAAATTTGATATCATCGGCCAACTAAACGAAAAAAATCCGCCTGTGTCCATCCCCGACGGCAGTGCGATAGTAAGCTGTAATCACTGCGACCTAATTTATGTAAGCCCCATGCCGCACTGGAGCAAGGAAGACTACGCAAAGCTATACGACGCGACATATTTTACGCATTTGGCCTCGGAAGAAAATAAAAACTGGCTAAACATGCGAGAAAACGTAATCCCAAAAAAACGCTTTGAGATAATAAAATCCCACCTAAAAACGGATAAACGTAAGCTCCTAGAAGTAGGCGCGGGAGAATTCGCATTTATGTGCTGCTACATGGCCAAAGAAGGCTGGGAAATAACAGCTCAAGAGCCGGGCGAAGCCTTCCACGAAAAATTGCAAAAAATTAACGGTCTGAAAATCGAAACATCGGATATCACCGAGCTTGAGGGAGAGTATTCTGTAATCTTTGCGGATTCCGTGCTGGAGCATGTTCCCGACCCTGTGGCATATTACAAGCGGCTCGCGCAGTTGCTAACCCCCGGCGGTGTACTGTACACTGTCTCCCCAAACGAACGCTCCACGTACAACTTCCTGTTAAACATAATGGCGAAGCGAAAAGGCGCGTCGCCAAGCTATATCGCGCCATACAAGCCGCCGTATCATCTGACAGGCTTTACAAAAAAATCGTTGCAAATACTGGCAGAAAAAAGCGGGCTTACCTTGGCAAGCTATAAAAAAGCCGAGGATTACATGGCATTCCACGCGTTAAACTCGGGCAAAAGCGCGGCGTTAAAATACCCGCTTGCACTGATGTACTCACTGTCGCAGCGGGTTGGGCTGGGTACTAATGGCGAGGCTCTATTTGTAAAGGGGGAATGAAAATGAAAAACAAACCAATAGTAACACAAATAATGGAAGAAGCTGTAGATGTTTCTCAAAGGGTTTTCGGTGATGCGTTGCGGCAGGTGTGGTTGTATGGGTCTTGTGCTCGCGGAGATTCTGACGAGGATTCGGACATTGATTTTATGGTGGTATTGTCCGAGCCTATTGAAACATGGAAAATGCTTGATACCGTGTATTGCGATTTTTCCATTAATATTCTTAATCGTTATGGCGAGTTGCCATCCGTGTTAATCACGGACATAAATAAATTTAACAGCGGCCAAGGACAACTATACAAAAATGTAAAAGAAGAGGGCGTTTTGTATTATGGAAAATGAAATAGTACGCGGGCATATGAAAAAAGCCTGTAGCAATTTAAAAGGTGCACAGGTGTTGTTTGAAAATGAGGTGTATGATAGTTCGGTAAGTTCGTCTTATTACGCAGTATTTCATGGTGTTAGCGCATTGCTTGCCGTTAAAGGATTTGAATTTAAAAAGCACAAGACAGTGATTAGTAAATACAACGAGGTGTATATACACGCCGGTTTAATTGGAAGCGCAAGTTTTAGGGCGTTAACCTCTTTGTTTAGCCGAAGAATGGAGGGCGAATACGAAGCGACTACATTTATCGGTAAAGAGGGCGCAAGTGCGGCATTGCAACAGGCAAAGTTGGCGGTGCAGGATATAATGGAATATTGCAAGGCTAATAATATTTTGTGGGAAGAGTGTAGTCGTTAAATAGGTATATGACTTTCAAGAGGTGAATAAAATGGATTCCAAAAAACCGATAAGTGAAGGGTATTCAGAAATGGGCGAATTTTGGCTTGCAGATTCGCCTGATTCAAAAATCATTTGTATGCTTTCTGTTGGCGCAAGAGATAAGGTTAGTTTGCGGTTTTATAACGATTTCCCCGGTTATGATACGATTCGCATGATGTTTGATAAAAGAGGTGGAGAATTCGAGGCAATACATGGTCGTACTCGTAGTGGTCTTATGGTTGGACTATTTAAGTGTATACATCTCGGCAGCGCAATTCATGCAAATTATATGTTGATTGGCAAAGATTTACCAAGATACAACAAGCTTGAAGACTACAAATTTAATCATATAAGCGCAATGTACCACGATGTTCGCGAATGGCTAAGGGGTACATTGAAACTTGATAACAAAGACCATGACAACGGAAATATGAATATAAAAATGAGAGAAGTGCCTTCGTTCAAATTTAATGATTGCGAAATAAAGCTAAATTATCATTGGAATTTTAGCCACAAAGAATCTGAACTAACAAGTGAAAATATTTTTTTGTTTAAGTTTGATATCGACACAGAAATAGGTACAATCATGAAATACACGGACATTTTTGGAGATTTTCTTTTGTTGTGTGTAAACGCACCTGTTGTCACAAAATTTTTGAATGTAGGGACGCACGATTCCAAAGATAAAATCCAAGTATTATTTCAAAAAAGAGAAAGTAGCAAGCAACGAGACCCAAAATTTAGTGAGGTTATTTCATACTGGACTCTTTCAAACGATTTTCAAAATATTCTTCATGGATGGTTTCAGCTTGGTCTTGATAGGGAAACCAGAGATGCCATTGCACTATATGTAGAAAGTCAAACAAGCAATTCTGTAACTGAAATATCATTTCTGATTTTATATCAGGCTTGCGAGGGAATAGCGAAGCGTGTTGAACCAACGAAATATAAAAAGAAACATGCTAAAGGTTTGATATTTGAGTTTCTTTGCTGTGCCGCCGCGCCATTGATTGATTTTTTAGACTATGTAGCTATTGCAGAATTATCACACAAAATGAATGAAACAAGAAAATATTGGATTCACAATAGTGGAAATGTCGCAAAAGGTGATACATATGGCGGTTTTAACCTTGTGGCAATTAATAAACTTTTATCTTATTCACTCAGAGTGTATCTGCTCAGTAAAGTGGGGGTATCCCAAGATATTATCAAACAATGTTTATCGCCATATCAAGGTATTGGCTTTTATATGCTTGAAGAATTGAAATCAATGGATTCTAATTGTGGAGATACCCAAGTAGATGATTGCTACGAAAGTATGAAAACTCCCTAATTTGGACATTTTTTTCATTATGCATATTCATACTTTCGTTCATCGTGGTGAGCCTAGGCTAGCGTGCATTTTGGTTATAACCACTCCGACCCGCATAAACACAGGATTATCACCGACAAAACCGTCCCTGTGACAACAATTGCTCCCTGTCTTAGCAAATGGATTTTTAATTCCACGTCGCGCAGGGTAGGGTTTACGCTTAAAAATTCGCGGGTGCTGTTGTTTGCTTGTTGCAGAAGGGTTGACCAGAAGGAAAAGTCGCTCCATTGGTTTGGGATTAGCCATGGGGGCAGGGCGTTAAGCACGAAGGGCAAAAGCAATGCGAAGGCGATTAGCCCCATCAGTGAAGCAAAAAAACGCGAACGCACCACCGCGTTTTTTTGCGAAACGGTATTAACGAACCGCACTACGCCGTACACCGCAATCACCAAAACAGGAAGCAACGCCATAAACCGAGCGAGTGCCAACGCACCGCCCATGATTACATAATCCGGTACGCCTAATCCTGCGGAAACCGCAAAGCTTTCCGCGTCGCTGCGTGTGGGGAAGAAGCGCGCAAATGGCGTGCGCTGTGGGTGGGAGATTCCGCCGGAAAGCTCCGCCGCTGTCCAGCTTTGCGATGTGTCTTCTATATGGAAGGGTATGAGGGCTAAATTTGTCGTGCCTCGGAATATACCGCGCACTGTGCGGGTTTCTTCATTTACATATACTTGCTGGCCTATGATGTCTGTGCTTCCCCATAGGGTGTGGGCGAGGGCTTCGGAGATGGCGATGCCGTGGGCGTCTATCGCGCCGGGGGCGTTGCCCGCGATGTATGGGGAAGGCCATACCAGCGTCGCGTCGCCCGAGAAGGAAATCGCGTTGACATGAGATGTCCTTGCACCGACGGTTAGCTCCGCCCGGTCTTGGTTCCAAAAGGTTGGCCAAAATGACCCGCTTTCGTAATTTGCAATGGAAAACTGCCGCGCACGGAAGGCCGTGTCACCGCATATCGGCGCATTAAACCGCAGAGAAACAGGGGAAAATCGCCCGATTGCATTAGCCTCCCGAAAGCCAAGCACCAGCAAAATGCAAAGCAAGCCCCAAGTTAAAACACGTTTGAAAATCGCCATCAGCCGTCCACCCTTATTCTGTCGCCTGCGGATACGGCCTTGTTGCTGCCTGTGATTACTTGGCTGTTTCGGCTTACCGCGCCCATCACGGATACCATTTCGCTGTCTTGCGCGACGATTACCACATTTGCGCGGAACACCACGTTTTGCAGTCCCATGATGGTACTGCGTTGTTCCACCACATGCAGAAAATACCCCGCATTGTCGGAATTTAATGCAGAAACAGGTACGCTCATATCATAATTTGCGCGACGCAAAATAATCTGCACGTCTACGCGTTGGCCTATGTTCCAGTTGCTGTCGGGCAGGGCGATTGTGATGGATACGAGGTTGTTATCGTCCGGTTGAGAAATGCTCGACACCACGCCCGTGACTGTTGGCGTAAAAAACATGCTCCCGCCGCCCGTGGTAACTTGGCTTTCGCTGCCGACGGAAAGACGCTCTGCTTGTGTGTGTGTGATTTGCATATGCGCTTCGAAGCCGCCGCGATTTGTGTCGCGCAGGGCTACTATGGGCGCGTTGCCCGTGACCTCTCCCGTTTGCGCCACAAAGGAAATCACCCCGCTGTAGCGAGAATACAGCACCCCGTTTGTGTAAATTATTTCGTCGAGTGCGTTTATGTCTGCTTGCTTTGCGGCGATGTCCAGTTGCAGTGTTGTTGCGGTGATTGTGTTTTGTGCGGTGGTGTCTGCGGCGGCTTGCTGCGCGGCTTGTAATGCCGTTGCGGCGTCTTCTGTGCGGCGGGCGGCTTGGCGGCGGCTTTCTTCTGCTTGGGTTATTGCATTTTGCAGGATGGTTTCGGGGTCGTCTATGTTGGTGTCCTCCAGCCTGCGTTCGGCGGTTAGTTGGTTGTCCGTCGCTCGGTTTTGTGCGGTTTCTAATGCGGTGGTTGCCGTGCGTATGTTGGTTTGGAAGTTTTCGTGAGCTTGTGTAAGTGCGGTTTCTGTGTCTTCCAGTCTGCGTGTGGCGGCGAGTAGGTTGTCGGCGGCGCGGGTTTTTGCTGTTTGTACGGCTTCTTCTGCGCGTTCGAGTTCGTCTTGGTTTGCTGTGGTAAAGTTGCGTTGGGCTTGGGACAGGGCTTCTTCTGCGTCTTCTACTCGGCGTGCCGCGTTTAATATGGCCGGCTCCGCGGTGTTTTGTGCTTGCTCCAATGCGTTAAATGCCGCGTTTATTATGTTTAGGTCGTCTGTATTCCATGCCCGCATTAACGACCACTCTGCGGCGTTTATTGCGTCTTGGGTTTGCCGTCTTGTTGTTTCGTAGTCGTCGCGGGCGCGTTGCAGGGCGCGTTGGGCGTTTTCTATGGCCGTGAGGTCGCTGTCTCTTGCTCTGCGGTTTTGGATTTCTTCCAAGGTCGCTTGTGCTTCGGTTATGTCGGCGTCGCCTTGTTCTCGGGTGGAATTGTAATCCTCCAATGCCCGCTGATGATTACGCATTGCATTTTGAATCGCGGTGTCGTCGGTGGTTGCGTTAAGTAATGCCAACTGTGCGGCGGCGATATCCGCCTCGCCCTGCGCTATCGTGGCGTAAAAATCTTCCAACGCCCGCTTGTGGTTGCGTTGGGCGTTGGGTGATAACTCGGTGGCCTCGGCTATGTTTGTTTCGCCCTGTGCTACGGTGGTTGCGTAGTCTTCTTGGGCGCGGCGAAGGTTTCGTTGGGCGGTGTTTATGTCCTCGACGCGGTGCAGTCGCTCTAGGTCGAGCAGCATTCTGTCAAGGTTTGCGGCCTCGCGTATGCGTGTTTCTTCTAATAAATACGGCTCGAAAACGGCGATGATGTCGCCTCGCTCGATATTTTGTCCCACGCCAAGCGGTATGTCGGAAATCCGCAACCCCGCAGGGGCGGTAACTTCGATGTAATCCGTAGAATGCACCGTCGCGCCGCCGCTGATTGCGTCGATAATCTCGCTGCGCACGGGCGTCGCCAAAACCACGCGGGCGAGTGTCGCGCCGCTTGTGCCACGTGCAATTAGTGTAAGCGCGAGCAAAATTGCCAAAAATTTTAAAATATATCCCGCATATTTTCGCTGTGTCATTTTTTACTCCTTCACCCCGGCGGCCTGTATGCCAAGCTCCAAATATTTTTGTCCAAACAAGAAAAATAAAACGGCGGGCAGCAGCATAAGCAACGACGCAACCATGGCAAGCCCAAGCTCTTCCGCCACAATCTGCGGCAGAAACAACGACAGCGGCCAAGTAGCAGGGTCGCTCAAAAACGTCATAGGCTGCTCAATCGCGCCCCAAACCTCCAAAAATCCAAGCACAAGAGCGGCCAAAATGCTCGGCGTCCCCAGCGGCAGACCAACGCTCCAAAAAGTACGCAAAGCCCCCGCGCCGTCTATAGATGCTGCCTCCAGCAAAGCCCTCGGCACGGCGTCAAACCCCTTGAGCATAATAAACACAGGGAATGCCGAAAACGCAAAGGGCAAAATCACTGCAAACACGCTGTCCATCAACCCAAGGCGGTCGATAACCAAAAAGTTAGGAACCATAGTCACCTGAAAAGGCATAAGCATAAGTGCGATATAAACCGTGGTAAGCACCCTGCGCCCACGAAAGCGGAATCGGCTCAAAGCCCAAGCCGCAGGCGCACCCACCACTAACTGCCCCAAAACCGACGGAATCACCAGCCGAAAGGTATTCCAAAACATAACAAAAAACTGCGGCGTATCCAGCAAAAGCTCCACCAGCGGCTGCAAGGTAGGCCAAGTGGGGAGCAGCGGCCAAACTGCCCGCCCAACATCGTCGGAGAGTGCGGGGCCGATAGTGGCATTTAGCTCTTCCAGCGACATGAGGCTACCCATCACCATAAACCAGATAACCCACCATACCAAAAGCGCGAGTGCAACCAGCGGTATAAAATAAAGAAAATTAATCTTTTTCGTCATCCAAAAATCTCCGCATTAATAAGATAATCACCAGCAGCACAGCCGCCATCATGGTAGCCGCCGCACTAAGCCTGCTGATGTCCAAATTCTGAAACCAGTTATTAAACAAATGCTGCAAAAGATACATAGAATCATGGGGATATGCCCCCGCAACCAGATAAGCTTCTCTAAAAACCCTAAAGCTGTACAGCAGAGACAAAATCGAAACAATTCCAAATGTAGGCAGCAAGCAAGGCAGAGTAATATACCTAAAACTCTGCAACTTGCTTGCGCCGTCCACATTTGCGGCTTCGTACAATGTGTCGGAGATACTGTCCAGCCCCGCCAGCCACAAAATCATATTGTAGCCGGTATTCTTCCAGAGGTAGGTAAAAATCAGCACCCAAAAAGCCGCGTCCGACCGCATAAAGTTGATTGGCGCAAGGCCAACGCCTTCCAATACGGTATTAGCCAGCCCGCTCTCGTTAAACACCACATGCCAAAGCAGTACGATACTCGCAACAGGCACTGCCATAGGCAGCAAAAACGTGGTTTTAAACGTTCGACCAAATGGCCCAAATTTTTTAATCCCCCGCACAAGCAAGGCCGTGCCAAGGCTAATCACCACAAGCAGCGGGATACAAATGGCAACAAACCGCGCCGTATTGGCCGCCGCCAGGCGGAAAGCCGCATTGTTTACCACAGAAATGTAGCTTTCCCACCCGATAAAATTTACGCCGCGTACGTCGTAAAAGCTTCGGCGCACGGTGTCCAAAAACGGTATAAGAAAAAATATTGCGATTCCCAAAAAGCTCGGGGCTAAAAATGCGGCAGCCGAAAAGCCTTCCTTGCTACGAACGCTCCGCCAGATAATTTCTAATGTTTTGTTCAATTTCCTGTACAGCCCCTTCTATGTCTACCCTGCCTTGTGCCAGGCGTTCTACTGTTGTCCATATCATTTCGCGTAGGGTTGCTTCGGGCAGGGCAGGGGTTTGCAGTTGGGCGATGATTTCGTCCATGTTAATTTCGAAGGGAGCCATATCAAATCCAGATAATCCAAATTCTGCAATCTGCTCGTTTATTTGCGCTATTTGCCACTCCATCGCGTCGCGGATTACAGGGAAGCCCATGCCGTGGTTTACACGCTGTACTTCTTGCGAAAGCATTGTGTTTACAAACTCAATTGAGAAATCAACCACAGGGGTATCCGCGTAAACCCCCACTATTGTAGAAGGCGTCCAAGCCCCCTGCACAAGCCCCGGGAAAAGCGCGATATCCATAAAGATGTTGTCGCGGTTGCGATTCATAAAGCTGTACAGCATACTAATGTTGCCCGCTTCGAAAGCCCCTATATTCGTGTTTTGCATGAGGAACTGCATAACAGAACCGCCTATTATATTTGCACGCCCTACGCCGCCGCCGCTTACCATCATCACGCCGCCGCTCATCATAGCTTCGTTTTGTGCAAGCTCAAATTTATCGTTTATCGCCTCTATCGCGGCCAAAAACTCTCGCAGTATGTCGCTGTCCAGCCTATTGTCGGTGATAAATGCCGCCGCGCCGGTTTGCCACATTATTTCGAATAGCTCGGGTAGGTCGTTAAAGGCTATTTTTGCGCGTTCATCTTCGGGAGTGCCGCCGAGCCATCTGTTTTCGTCTATTTCCGGTAGAGGGTTGCTTTCTAATATGCCTTGCACCAAGGCCGAAAGGGTAGGAGCTTGGTTTAGATGTTGCCCTTCGCCTATCAGCATTGGAATGGTAAACTGCATGGGGATTACATACATTTGCCCGTTGTCTGTAAAGGGGGCAAGAATATTTTGGTACATATCGCCTGTGCTAACGCGCTCGGAAAGGTCGAGCAGCATTCCGCGCCCTGCGTAGCTGTCTATCGGCGTGCCGTCGAGGATTAGAATATCCGGGCCGCGTCCGCTAAGCAGCCGCGTGTTAAGCGTGCGTATTGCGTCTGCGGCAGAAATCGCGGTATCGCCGTATAATGCGATTTCGTAGGTGATGTCCGCATTTGGGTTGTTTCGCCAAATCTCCGTAATGGCGGCGCGTACGGTTGGGTTATCTTCCAGCGACCATATCGTGATGGTTTGAGAAGGGTCTACAAAAGCTTCCGCGTCCCATACATATTTGAAAATTTGGCTCACCATCATCATGTTTTCGAATTGCGTTACATTTACGATAAAGCCGTCCTCGATTGGCGTAATGGACGAAGTCATACCGACGGGCGCACCAAAGGCAAACGCCGTACCGTGCAGTAAAATATCAACATCGCCGTTTATACCGTGGCGTACGAGGTTGTGATTTTCTATCGTGTAAATGTCGCCGTCGGCATTCGCGCCCATGGGCGTCATCGTAAGAAATTCCTCATAAGAAATAAGCTGAAGCTGTTGCCCTGTTGCAATATCGTAAATTGCGGTTGTTGTACCGGGGAAGCTAAGCATTCCGCCGCCGCCTACGTTGCCGCCTACGCGTACTGTGCCGGTGCGGATGCCGCCACCGTTTTCGTCATCTTCGTTTTCCTCGTCGTCGTACTCGTCCTCTTCAAACATTTGAAAATCCTCATTCTCACGCATAAATCTTGCAAACCAGTCTATGCTGTAAGTGAGCATTACTCGCTCGTTGTCTAACACCTCTATTAATTGAAGCGTAAACTCGTCGCCGTCGGCTATGCCTCTGTCGATTCCTGCTATGGGGATGTGCTGGGTTGTGCCGTCTTGCTCCACCGCTGTCATGCCTTCGCCCTGCAAATACACAAGCAATCTGCCGTCGGGTAAAATCCCCGCGTTATTCACATCCGAGAAAAGGTCTGTGCCGTAGCCTACGCCTTGGGACTGTACCCATGTTTCGCCCATGTCCGTGCTTTCGAAACGCGTGCGCAATCCTTCATCAAAAACGACTAAAGTGCCGTCTTGTGCCACAAGGCTTATGAGACGGTCTTGGATTGGTGGGGTTATTTCTATCTCCACATGTCGGCCTGTGGCTAATGGCGTGGCATGTGCGCCACCGCCTACGCTGCGGCTGTTTCCGCCGTCTCCGTTTTCTCCGCCATTTCCGCCGCAAGCGGCAAAAACTACAAGTACAATTGCAATAAGTAAAGCTTTCATTTCTTAATTCCTCCTTTGTTATTTGTGGATACTATACAAATCAAAACGAGACAAAATCAGCGATAAATTGTAACAAAATTGAGGCAAGCAAAAATCTCATTCCTTAGCGTGGTATAATACGGGTAATCATTTGCCGTGCAAAGCACGGCTCCACAGCGTAGCGAGGAAGCGTAACCGGGCTTTGCCCGATGGAGCGGCGGGGTTTTAGGGGCAGAGCCCCTACTTAAATAAACAGGAGGAGAGGCATGAGCAAATTAATATATATAGCCGAAGACGAAAAAAACATCCGCCGCCTAATCCACTCATTTCTGGAGAAGGAAGGCTACGTCGTAAAGTCCTTCGAAAACGGCGACCTCTTGTACGAGGCGTTTGGGCAAAAAAACTGCGACCTCGTAATCCTCGATATTATGATGCCGGGCAGTAGCGGGCTAATCATATGTACAAAGCTGCGAGCGATTTCTAAAGTGCCGATAATAATGCTAACCGCCCGCGACACAGACGAGGACTATATCTCGGGTATATCGTTGGGCAGCGACGATTATTTCACAAAGCCATTTAACCCCGTAAAGCTAATAATGCGCGTAAAAGCAATGCTGCGCAGGGTAGAAATGGACACAGAAACCGTAGAAAAAATAAATGAAGCAAAAACCCTCGCAGACCTCACCATTTACTCGGAAAAATTTATGGCCTACGTGAGCGGCAACGAGCTGCTCCTAACAAACACAGAGTTTAGCCTGCTAACATATTTACTCGAAAACCAAGACAAAGCCGTCTCCCGCGAGGAGCTGCTAAACAAAATCTGGGGCTACGATAATGCCGTAGAAACCCGCGCCACAGACGCCGCAGTAAAACGCCTGCGCAAAAAGCTAACAGAAGCAGGCAGCACAGTATCCATAGACACGGTATGGGGACACGGATTTAGAATAAGAGGTGAAAATCAATGAGCAGCTTTACAAAAAAACTGGTACTAAACTGTACAGGCGTAATATTCATCAGCTTTCTCATCGTGTACTTCCTATTTAATGCGATGGTGAGCAGCTATATAAGAGGCGAAGCCGAGCGAGAACTCACAGGCGGCATAACAGACGCGGCAGGGCTTGCGGAAGCGATTCACATAAGCTTTATGCCATACGATATGTTTGCAACGTCGGATGTTACGATTTCCATGACCGCGCCGGAAGGGTTATCGCGTTTTATCTCGGCTATCCCGTCCCCACACCCATCTGCACGAATACGAATGGGCGAATTTAGGGAATTCGGGATAACGCAAAGGATAGCCGTCGAAGAGACGCAATTCGACCTCATATTTGAAACGCCGATATTCCCCCCCACGTACTACCTCGCCGTGGACGGGGCTACTCTCGTAATGGATATGAATGCTGTCGAGTTTGTTCCACCGCTGGGGGTTGTTTCGACTTACAGAGCGATACGACCTGTTCAGCAGCGACCCTCAATAATTAACACAGACATGATTATGATAGATAACAACGAAAACATTCTAACCCCGGCAGTGGAATACCTCCGCCCGGCAGAAAGGGCGCAGGTAGAGTTTTTAAGCGCGTATTTTTTGGCAAACATAGAACATTTTAAAGATAACCAAATGCGTCGCGTAAGCGGCACAAGCGGGACATTTTATGTAACCGCGGATATCCGCCGTTTTTTGGACGGCAGCCTTACCACCCTAATGTACACGGATATATCCTCCGCAATGGAATTTACAAACAGCATGAATCGTATCCTCGGCGCATTACTCGTAATCTCCGGGCTGCTTAGCCTAATCATCTCCATCGTGATGTCCACACGATTCAAACGAGCCATCGCCCGCCTCTGCAACCATGCAGAAACCATAGGCCGCGGTAACTTTAACGCCCAAGCGGGTAAATTCAAAGACGCGGAGTTTGCCCAGCTATCCACCAGTATGCACAACATGGCAAACATGCTGCAAGCCTACGAAAACAGCCAAAAGCAATTTTTCCAAAACGCCTCCCATGAGCTGCGCACTCCACTGATGTCCATACAAGGCTACGCCGTAGGCATAATGCGCGAGGTATTCACAAAAGAAGAAGCCGCAGACATCATCCTATCGGAAAGCGAAAAAATGGCAGCCCTCGTAGACGAACTCCTATACATCTCCAGAATGGACAGCACAAAAGAAATAAAAACAGAAAGCCTAAACATCAACAACTTATTGCAAGAATGCTGCGAAAGAATAAAACCCATAGCCCCACAAAAGCAAATAACCCTAACCACCCCACCACAAGAAATATCAATAAAAGCAAATGAAGAAAAACTGGAGCGCGCCATAATAAACATCCTATCCAACGCCGCCCGCCACGCAGAAACCACCATAACAGTAACCCTAACCGCAGAAGCCGAAACCATAACCATACAAATCCAAGACGACGGCGAAGGCATATCCCCCGAGGCCATCCCGCACCTCTTCGAGCGTTTTTACAAGGGCGAAAACGGTAACCACGGCCTTGGCCTCGCCATCAGCAAAGACATAATAAAAAGCCTCGGCGGAAAAATAACAGCAAACAACGCCCCCGACAAAGGAGCGTTGTTCACAATAACAACAAACATCCGCTGACCGCGCAAAATTCGGCTCATACGTAATATGCGCTAAGAGAGCCGCCGAATTAACGACAAAAAAAGAAGCGGACATTTTATCCGCTTCTTTGAAATGTTAAATTAGTCTTGTGCGAGGAATCTTTCCACATCCATTAACAGCTTAACTTCGTCACCGACCCTGCCGATGTTGCGCACAAATTGGTTGGCATAGCTAAGCTTCGCGCTTGGCGGTGCGGAGATTCTGTCTTCGGGGATGATTGCCGTTTCTTGTACGGCGTCTACTATCATGCCCAAGGTGTAGTCGCTGTAGCTTAACACGATTATGCATGTTTCCTCATCGTGTTCCTTTGGCATTTTGCCGAAGCGTTTGCGTACGTCCAACACCCCTATAAGGTCGCCGCGAAGGTTTATAATGCCTTCGATAAAGCTTGGCATTTCCGGTACTTTTGTGATGGACTGCATTTTTATGATTTCTTTTACATATGCGATTTCTACGCCGTAGTCTTCGTCTTCGATGGCAAATGTGAGGTACTGGTCTTTTATTGTGTCATCATGGCGTTCTGTTTCAAATAGATTTTGTTCCATGAGTGCCTCCTTATTTATCAAAGAATCCGGCTACGTCAATGATTAAGCTGATGTCGCCGTTGCCAAGAAGTGTACAGCCGCTCAGGCCGCGTACTTTTCTGAAGTATTTTGGCATTGATTTTACTACCGCTTGTTGTTGGCCGATTAGGTCGTCTACGAGTAGGCATACCACGTGTTCGCCGTTTTCAAGCATAATTAGTGTACCTTCGCACACATCGGTGACTGCACCGTCGATATTAAAGAACTCGTGCAGACGTACGATGTTAAAAATTTCGCCGCGCTCGGTAATCATTTCGTTGCCGCTTGGGTCTGTGAAAAGATTTTCCTGCTGCGCTTTGAAGGATTTTATAATGTGTACAATAGGAATCGTGTATTGAGCACCCGCTACGAGTACGCTCATACCCTCGATGATTGCAAGGGTTAGGGGTATTTTTAATGTAAATGTAGTACCTTCGCCGGGGACAGAATCTACAAGAGCAGTACCGCCGACGATTTCCAAGTTGCTGGAAACAACGTCCATACCAACGCCGCGACCGGAGTAAGCAGTTACCTGCTCGTTTGTGGAGAATCCCGGCAGGAAGATAAACTGCTGGATTTCTCTGTCGGTGTACTCGGAATCAGGCTTGGATGTAAGACCGTTTGCTTTTGCTTTTTTAAGCACCTTTTCGGTGTTGATACCGCGGCCGTCGTCCTTGATTATGATTAATACGTCACCGCCTGCGTTTTTAGCTTCTAATAATACGCGGGCTTTTGATGATTTGTCTGTTTTTGCGCGTTCTTCTTTTAGCTCAATCCCATGGTCTATCGAGTTACGGATTATGTGCATGATGGGGTCTGCGATATGCTCTATGATGTTTTTGTCTACTTCGGTTTCTTCACCAATAATGTCTAGTTGTACGTCTTTGTCAAGCTGGCGGCACATGTCGCGTACTATGCGGTGCATTCTGAAGAATGTCGCTGATAGCGGTACCATCCGCATACCCATTACTGTTTGTTGCAGGTTAGAAATTATTTTGCGGAGTTGGCGTGTTTCTTTGTTAAAGCTTTCCAGTTGTAAGCCGTCCAACTCGGAGTTTTGTGTTACCATCGCCTCTGATATTACAAGCTCGCCCATGAGATTAAGCAGGGCGTCAAGCTTGCTTACGTTTACACTTATCATGTGTGAGGCTGTGCCTTTTTTCTGTGCGGCGTCTATTGCCGCTTCCGTAGGCGGCGGGGCAATCGGAGAAATGTCTTCCGGTGCTGTAACCGGTGGTGCTTCTACTGTCGTTTGTACGACCGGTGCGTCTGCTACTACAGGTGTCACAATATCTCCCTCCACTTCTTCAAGTGTAAGCTCGCGCAGGTACACGGTAGAGCTTAAATGGCTGTGGATAAAATGGTAATCATTTGCACTGGAGAACTCTGCATAAAAGCCATCCCTGCGGATAATCGGAATGGTTTCTTCGTCGATTACATCATGCGGCACGTGAGTAATGTCCGAAGCGATTTCCTGAAGATTGTGTACTAAGGTGTAAGCGCGGATATTTTCCATTTCGCAGCCGTCTTGGAAATGAATTTTTAACTTATACTTATGCATATAATCACCTGCCGTGCTTGATATTGGTAGTTCTACAACCGGTGGTGGTGCGGCCGGGGTACTCGCCGGTGCCGGGGTGGCTGCCGGAGCAGGAGCCGATGCTTTTGCAGGGGCGGCTGCCGGGGCTTCTTTCCCTTTGATTTGTTGCAAAAATTTGTCTATGGTTTTGGAAAGCTCTGTACCATCGCCGTCTGCTTTTTCTCCATTTTGGATTTTTGCAAGTTCTTCCTTTACAAAGTCCGCACCGCTTAGAACGTGGTCAGACAAGCGTTTGTAGTCCAGATTTTTTGGGTTTTCTTCCCGAAGATAGTAGAACAAATCCTCGATGGAGTGCCCTACGCCTGCGATGTTGTCAAACATCATCATGGCGGATGAACCCTTTATCGTGTGCATTATGCGGAAGATTTCATTGATTTGGTCAATGTTGTATTCCGATTCGCTTTGGACTATTGTACTCTCCAGTTGGTCAACCAGTTGAGTCATCTCGAAAATAAACATCTCGAGCATTGACTCTCTGTCGAAGTCGCTCATCCGTTGTCACCTCTCTCTTTCCGATATATTAAACTACAAAGAGCATGTAAAAACAAGTGTTTTTTTACATTTTTATAGCGGCTTGCGATAAACGGCCGGTTTTATATACTCAAAGCCCGTGCCGGAGTTACTGATAGACTCAGAGTGACCGATAAAAAGATAACCTCCCGGCTCAGTTAAATCAAAGAATCTGCGTACTACTGCGTCGCGTGTTTCGTTGTCGAAATATATCATAACATTGCGGCAGAAAATTACGTGGATTTTTTTCTTAAACGGGAACGGCTCAATTAGATTAATGCGCCTATATAAAATTTCTTTTAGAATATTTGGTTTTACCTGAGAAAATTGGTGGTCTACCTTTTGGAAATACTCGTTTTGCCATGTTTTTGGCAGGTTTGCAAGAGCTTCGGTTACATATTTGCCTTGTACAGCTTTGTCTAAAATTTGGGCAGAAATATCCGAGGCTATCATTTGTGTATTCCAGCCCGGGCTTTTTTTGAAAAATTCTTGCATAAGTATTTGTAGTGTAACCGGCTCTTCTCCCGAGGAGCTGGCGCAACACCATAGGCGGATGTCTTTTTGTCCGCCGTATTTTTGCTCTATATAAGGAAGCACTGTATCACGGAAATAGTCGAAATGCTCTGTTTCGCGCATAAAAAACGTATGATTTGTGGTGATTTTGTTAACAAATCTTGTTAATGCCTCGCCGGATTTGTCTCTTAACAGGTAATCGAAGTATTCCGAAAAAGTAGACATGTTAAGCTCTTGCAATGTGGAGCGCAGGCGAGAATGCACAAGCGTCTTTTTTTCATCGCTAAGAGAAATACCATAGTTTTGTTTAATATATTGCCGAATTTTGTCGAACTCGGCGGTGGTTAACTCGTTCATTTAATAAGCCCCCTTCCTCTTATCATACCATTACTTTATCACAAAGCAAGCTTTTTTTATTCTTTTAATGCTTTTCTGTGGTAGGAGCGTAGTTTGCGTTGCACCTTATCGTGTACATCGGCGGCGGGAAGCTTCATCAGTACCTCGAAGCCGTCGTCGAGGGTGCTTATGGGGTAGATGTGAAATTTACCTTTTTTTACGGCCTCCACCACTTCGTCTTTTAGGACCAAGTCGCGAATGTTGCGTCCGGGGATGATTACACCTTGGTCGCCTGTGAGTCCGCGTTTTTTGCAGAGGTCAAAAAAGCCTTCTATTTTATATGTCGCGCCGCCTATTGGTTGGATTTCGCCGTGCTGGTTTATGCTGCCCGTGATTGCGATATCCTGGCGGATGGGGATTTCCGAAAGCGCGGAAAGCACAGCGTACAACTCCGTAGAAGAAGCACTGTCGCCATCAATCCCGTTATAATTTTGCTCGAAACAAATGCGGCAGCTAAGCGATAGCGGAAAATCCTTGGCATATGTCTGCCCAAGATAACCTATTAGCACTTGCACACCCTTATCGTGAATAGCACCCGACATCTCCGCTTCTTTTTCGATATTTACAATGCCCGCCTTGCCCATGTAAGCGGTAGCCGTGATACGCGAAGGTTTAGCAAATACATGGTCACCCGTATCGAGAACGGCAAGGCCGTTGATTTGGCCGATTTTTTCGCCCTCGGTGGAAATCATTACCGTATCTTCTTCTATCATCTCCGATAATTTTTCTTCGTACATGTTTAGGCGATACTCGCGCTTTTGGATTGCTTTTTTTACATGCTCGGCGGTGACTTCTTCGGCGCGTGCGGATTTTGCCCATGCTATTGCTTCTTCTATAATGTCGGTTAGGCGGTTAAAGCGTGTGGTTAGGCGGTCTTTTCTTTCCGCGAGGCGTGTCGCGTGTTCTATAAGGCGCGAAAGTGCGCATTTTTTAAAGGAAATATTTTTTGTATTTTTCCCGATATGATTTTTTACAAACTTTATGATTTCCGAGATATTTTGGTCGTTAAGCTTCATCTCGTAGTCGAAATCCACACGCACCTTAAATAATTTTTCGAAATAGTCGTCGTACGAATACAAAATATCGTAGTAATACGCGCCGCCTACGATGATTATTTTAATATCCACGGGGATGGCCTCGGGTTTTATGCCGCTAACAGCTACGCCTGTGGTGTACTCGCGTAATGGCTCGGTGATTATTTTTTCCGTGATAAGGGTGCGGCGAAGGGTCTCCCATGAATGCGGGCTGCCAAGGATATCCTGTGCCTGCAAAATCAAATATCCGCCGTTTGCTTTATGCAAAAGCCCCGGCTTTATTTTCATAAAGTCCGTGGAAAAATTGCCGTATTCGTTGTCGTATTCTACCTCGCCTACGAGGTTTGCGTAGGTTGGGTTGTGGTCTATCACCACGGGCGCGCCTTTTTGCCCGCTGTTGTCGGTTAGCAAATTTATTTTGTATTTTGTTAAATTGTCCTCGGTGCTTTTTTTATTTACCCATGGCATTATATTTTGGATGGCGTCCTCTTCTTCATTTTCTTCCGCCACAAAATCCACCATGTTATCCAAAATATCTTCTTTTACGTCGTTAAGATATTTGTAGACTTCCGTCTCCTCCGCAAAAGCCTCGATAATGTCGCTCATGTGGTGTCCTACGGTAAACAGTCCAAGCCCAAAATCCAGTTCTTCTACTTCTTTTTTTGTGTTTTTTTCGAAATTCTTAATCTCGCGCAGAGCCTCGGCAGCGCGTACTTGGATGGACTCCGATTTTTTTGTGATGATTTCGCGTTGCTCGGGGGTGAGTAGCTCAAATTGCTCCTCCGTGATGGCTTCGCCCTCTACGATGGGTACAAAAAATATCCCGCTGTTTGAGTTTTTTACCTCAAAATCATGCTTGCGGGCTTCTATGGACATTTCTTTTATGATTTCGTCCTGTTTGGTTTTTAGCATTTTTACAATTTCATTTTTTTTGTCTTCGTATTCCTTGTCCGCAAAAGTGCGCGGCAACTCCTCCGAAAGACGGGTTACGAGGTCGTTCATATCGTCTTTCAGGCGTTTTCCCATACCGGGGGGGAGTTGCAAAAGCTTTGGGCATTTTGGATTTTCGAAATTATATACATAGCATAAATCGGGCGGGGTAGGCTCGGTTTCTGCGATATTTTTGGCAAATTCCTCCGCAAAGGTAGTGCGGCCTGTACCCGTTTGGCCGCAGACATAAATATGATAGCCCGCCGTCTTCATTTGCAGGCCAAATTCAAGAGCTTCTGCGGCGCGGGGTTGGCCTATCAGGCCGGGGGATTTTTCTTCTGCTGTGGCTTCCGTTGATATGTTTTTTGCGAAATACTTGAGTTCGTTCCATTTTAGTTCTTGTGTCATATATTCACCTTCTCAATAATATTTCCACATTATAATGCCGTTTTCGGTGGGATTGACGTAGTAGTTTTTTCTTATGCCCTCGGCCGCGAAGCCGTGTTTTTTGTATAGGGTTATGGCGGCGATGTTGCTTTCGCGGACTTCCAGTGTTAGGCCTATCATCTCCATTTGCTGTGCGACGTCGGATAAAGCGGCGACGAGTGCATAGGCTATGCCTTGCCGTCGGTGGGATTTTTTTACCGCCAGGTTTACGATATGACCTTCGTTTATTATATGCCGCATGTAGATGTGTCCGATGACTGTGCTTTCTTCTACTGCTACAAAGCACAGCGTATGCTCCTGCATTAGCTCCATCTCAATGGACATCACCGACCACGGTACGGCAAAGCTTTCCGATTCTATGGCGTGCATTTGCTCTGCGTGGCGGTAGTTTCCTTTTATTATATCGTACATTTTTTTTCTTTCTCACGTACAGCCTGCGGTGCGCGTACGTACAGGATTTCTATTTCTCGGGAAATGTCTTGGTTAGCCGCGATTTTTTCTGCCGCCCACACGCCCACGGACGAGGCACGTTGTCGATTGTTATTTAATGAAGCAAAAATTGCGCGGGGCAAGAAATTTAAAATTATATCACGGTTTTTGTCCGCGCCGTCCCCGAGAAAAATAATTTTTTCGCCGCTTATGGCAGGAAGAAATTCCTCCACAGGCAAAGCCGTAAAATCTGTGTTACGTGTTATTTTTCCCTCGGCACAACGGCTGTAAACCGCGGTATAAACCTGTCCGCGTCTTGCGTCGAGCATGGGGATGATAGTGGCTTCTTTTCCCGCGTTTAACGTATTGTATGCGAGTGCGTCCAATGTGGGTACGGCGATGGCAGGTTTGTTTAGCGAATGCGCCATGGCAAGCGCGCAAGACGCACCTATTCGTAAGCCCGTAAACGACCCCGGGCCGTTTGTGTAGGCTACATAGTCGATATCCTGCGGCTCTAGGCGCGTCAATTTAAAAAGCTGCTCCACCGCAGGCATTAAAATTTCCGAATGAGTATAAGAATTTTCCCCGGTGCGGGCATTAAGGGTAACTTCGCCAATGGTTATGTATGACGAAGATTGCGCGCCATGTGGCGAGTATGCATTTACAATAGCCGCCCCGGCTTGCAAGCCGGAAGTATCAATCGCCAGTATTTTCAATATAAATCTCCCTTGCATTTTCGTTTAAATAAATAATTTTTACGCTATAAAAATTTGGTGGCAAAAAGCCCTCGGCGCGTTCCGGCCATTCTATGAGGCAGACGCCGTTGCCAAAAAAATATTCTTCGTAACCGATGCTTTCCAAGTCGTTTTTGTCTTCTAAACGGTATAAATCGAAATGATAAAGTGGCAGCCTTGCGTTTTCGTATTCATTAACGAGTGTAAAGGTGGGGCTTGTTACACGTCCCGAGTAACCCAAGCCCTTAGCAAAACCTTGTGCAAAAACTGTTTTGCCCGCGCCCAGCGTCCCGCTTAAACAAAAAATGTCGCCTTTTTTTGCATTTTGTCCAAATTTATTGGCGATTTCTGCTGTTTCTTCTGCCGAGAAGGTTTTAAAATTCATCCGTCAACACCCCATAAACTCTACCACAATGTTTAATTTATGACAAATCCTAAGAATTTGTCATATTCACTATTCCAATTTTTCAATTTTGTGCTAGAATAGATGAGAATAAATTTAAGAGCTACAAAAAATGGGAGGTATAAACCATGGTCGGCAGCAAAAAAAACAACATGAAAATAGACTCCGATGAGCAAAAGCTCCAGCTAATGGAGTTTATTGTATCGGGAGGTCACTTTGGTATTAACGTGGCCAAAGTAAGCGAGATAATGAAGTACAGCCAGTACCCCATTACTCCAATGCCAAACTCCAATCCCTTTGTAGAAGGGATATTTCGCCCGCGTACAGAAACCATGACCGTTATAAACCTAGCGGCGTACATGGGCTTGCCACCTTCTGAGGATGAGGAGCGCGACATTCTCATTATTACCAAGTTAAATAATGTTGAAACAGCGTTCCATGTGCATGGGGTGGAGGCAATAAACTCCGTCCTTATGTCTGCTATCGAAAAACCCGACACCACCATCTACGGTGGAGAAGAAGGCATGGCGACAGGCATAGCAAAATATGCGGATAAGCTAATCACAATAGTAGACTTTGAAAAAATCCTCATAGACATCAGCCCAAGCCTTGGCTTTACCCCGGGCGACATAGACCAACTCGGCATGAGAAACCGCAGTACCAAGCCTATCTTGGTAGTAGAGGATTCTCCGTTGCTGGAGCGTCTAATCATAGGCTCACTGGAAAAAGCAGGCTACATGAACATCATATGTACATCCAACGGCCAAGAAGCTTGGAATCTCCTCGAAGGCTACAAAGAAAGCGGACGCCCGATAGAAGAGCATGTATGTGCCGTAATCACAGACATCGAAATGCCGCTGATGGACGGACACAGGCTGCTTAAATTGATAAAAGAAGACGACGTGCTTAAAAAGCTTCCCGTTTTGGTATTCTCGTCTTTGATAACGGACGACAACCGTCAAATAGGCGACAAACTCGGTGCGGCGACCAACATGTCCAAACCGGAAATCGCAAGCCTTGTAAAAATCTTAGACGAGCAAATTTTGTAAGGGTGGCAATCAGGGGTGCTTAACTTAATGCCTGCAACGCAGCCGTCCTCTGCCATTACAAAAGGCACAATTTTAAATATCAGCTCAAACTCGGATGTTTACGAGCGCGGCGAGCGTTATTACCGTGACGGTAAACTACTTTCATACAACGCGACGGAGGACATGGACAACACAAATGTACGCGCAAGTGTGGAGGGCAACTACAAAAATTATGAAGTATCTCTAAAGCTGGATAGCGCGGGCGCGCTATCCAGCTATTCGTGTTCCTGCGAAAGCCATAGCATATGGCGCGGAGCTTGCAAGCATGTGGTAGCGGTACTTTTTGCACACGCCGAAGGCCATGCCCGCATGTTCTCGGCAGAAAAAATGCGCCGCCACGCAAAAGACCTCACCGACAGCCTGGAAAAAATCATCTACGACGGCATAGACGAGCTATTGCCCGTCCACGATAATCTCAACCAAAAGGATTTGTTAAAGCTCGCGCCCGTATTAAATTTTAATTCCCGGGGCGCGTATCTTACATTTACCGTAGGCTCGGGGCGTATGTATGTAATAAAGAGCATTTCCGGGTTTATCAAATGCTTTAAAACGCAGGAAACGGTGACCTACGGCCAAGGCCTTACATTCTCCCACCGCAGGGAGATGTTTGACGATATTTCCTTAAAGCTGATTGATTTCATAGCGCGGGAAAACGACATGTACGCAGAAATCGGCAAGCGTCTGAGCCGCCAGTTTCAGTTTACACATCACCCGCTTTTTGCCAGCCGTGAGCTGTACCTAACCCCACGTAACGCCGACGAGTTCTTCGCCATATATGAAGGTCACCCGATAGAATGCGTCTCGGACTTTGGTCAGCAGGTGCTTTTAAAAGACGATTTCCCCGCCGTTGGGCTAAATGTCCGCCATCTCGCAACAGGTACGGTTGTGCAATGCGGTGACTTTCCGCATAGGCTTTTGCGGGGGCTTTCTTCCTACTATATATTCACAAGCGATGGCATGTATCGTATCCCAAAAGCCGAGGGCAAGCTGCTCTGCGAAATGCTAAGGGCCTTGGGAGAAACACCCTCTCGCGAGATTTTATTTACAAACAACGACCAACAGCGGTTTTTAACAGTTATTTTGCCGCGCCTTCTTAAAATGGAGTTGGTGGAT
>Ga0209755_10000711_pt1 | contig 58383 bp, 43 predicted proteins | sample TergutCo191P1_FD_187301 | JGI IMG/M metagenome (GOLD analysis project Ga0209755, IMG submission 187301) | Cornitermes sp. P1 segment gut microbial communities from Petit-Saut dam, French Guiana - Co191P1 (SPAdes) (version 2) | ecosystem: Host-associated > Arthropoda: Insects > Digestive system...
GGGGGGGGGGGGGGTAATGAACAATTGCGGTTATTTTCGCGGGAAAGTGGTTTTTCTTCGGCTAAAACGAGGTTTTTATTCATTATTTGGAGTATAGCATTTTTAAAAGATTTAATCAAGCTTATTTAAACCAATAACTGTAAAGCCTGATAATATAAGCAATTCGGGACGATACTCAAAATGCATTGTATCAAACTGCATCCATTTGCCGCCCCAAATAAAACCATAAGATTCAAAAATTTTAATTACCGGCGCAGGCGGGTGGTATCTTTCTGTATACGGAATATTTCTCCAATCCCTGCCTGACTGCGAAGACCAAAGCCAATATGTTTGTAATCTGCCAAGCGATCTGGGGAGAAAATCTATTGCAAGACCGTATGAATGATAAGATCGGTTTGCTGTTAACGCGATGTTACGCCAGTTATAACTTTCCTGTGTATAAATACTGTTTATCCATGTTTGAATATCCTGATCTGTCTGCGCGGCTGCTCTGATTTGCGTTTCTATCGTGACCAGTCTTTCATGTATATCTTTATGGATTCTTGTTTGCTTTCCAAGAAAATTAAACCTGACAAGCTGGTTTTCTGTTTCTCTTTGAGTGCCGGAGTTCCAGATAGTATCAAGGAAAAAGTTTGATCTTCGGGTTTGTACTCGCTGCGCTGAACTGCCGCTGTTTGAGCCTGCTGTGCTTGAAGATCTGTTTGTTGTTGAAGGCGTTCTTTCAACCCATTCGGGAAGCTCCGCAGGATAATTATAGAAAGATATAGCCCTGTAGTTTGATGAATTTTCAAGTTCGCTTTCAGGCAGAAGCCTTCCTCCGGCATAATAATACCATGTATCATTTAAGAAGAACGCCCAGTCATCGTTTAAATATTCTATCTTTTCGATTTTATCGGGATATGCCGTCATAAGTGTTTTTATTATAATTTCCGCTCTTGTCGGTACAGGCGGTTCTTCTGTTTCTACAGCTTCGATTAAATCCGCGGGTATTTCAACGGCATATAATGAGGTTCTATTTATACAATTTAAAAATATCAATGAAATAAAAGTAAGAAATAAAATTCTAATAAATAATTTCATTTTGTTCCTGTCAGCTCTCAGCAAAGCAATGTTTTATACGAATTATATACCAGAAAATGGCGGAAAAAAAGTATAATGCTGTCAAATTATTGCCTAATCCTTTCATTGTATTTATTTATCTGTATAAAAAATATATTAAATGTTATAATCGTATGGGGAAATAATGACCGCAAACGATATTTTAATTGATAAATTATTAAAATTCGCGCCCGAATCAAAAAGTTTTCAAACTAAAATTGACGGTTTTAGCATCGCCCGCCGTAATATCCCCAACATGATTGAACAATGCATGACACCATCTATTGTTGTTGTTACGGTTCAAGGTAAAAAATGTTCTGTTATTGGCAATGTAAATTATTATTACGAAGCCGGAAATACAATGATAATTGGGATGAATCTGCCTTCTTCAAGCACTGTAATTGACGCGACTGAAAAAAAGCCATATTGTTCAATGGTATTGAAACTGGACGCCTCTCTGATTAATCAAATATCCGCGGAACTGACAAATGATAAAATTGATAAACAGAATATGTCGGCTGTAGCGTGTTCAAAAACAGAGCCTGCTGTGCTGGAATTATTTACCCGCCTTGTTGATTTACTGGAAACACCTGAACATATCAGGTATATCGCGCCTTTGATTATCAGGGAAATTCATTATCGTTTGTTAATCAGCCCTCTCGGCAAGCATATAAGGACTATAAATTTTTTTGGAACACAATCTAACCAGATAGCGCAGGCAATTACATGGCTGGAAAAAAATTATAATGTTCCTTTAGTAATTGAAAAATTAGCTAGGTATGTAAATATGTCTCCATCAACATTTCACCGTAATTTTAAGTTAGTTACCTCATTAAGTCCTTTGCAGTTTCAAAAAAAAATACGGCTGCTTGAAGCTCAGCGCTTAATGATTTCGGAAGGGGTAGACACTTTAACTGCTTCATATAAAGTGGGATATGAAAGTCCTACGCAATTTAACAGGGAATATAAACGTATGTTTGGCAATCCTCCTGCAAAAGATATTAAGTATATTTTAGCTAGGGCAGGGTGATAATTGCTGAAAGCGGCGCGGAAAAAAGGAAAAGCTTTCAGGCTGTGACGCATGCAGAGCATAATAAATATTAACAATCTTGAATACATTTAAACAAAAAACACCGTCTGGCTGCGCCTAAACGGTGTTTTTCTGAACTGTGATATAATCAGATCATTTATAATTTATTAATATATCTTACATGAACTTCGGGTGTGCCGTAGCTATGCCTTGGCCAATGAACTTCCCCGTAAATTCCAATGGTATCGGTTTCAGCGATACTTATCCCTTGAAACCATAAGTATTGCATTTCCTTCGTTCCGATTTTTACAAGTACATCGCCTGAAGAATCACGGAAAATATACAGGTCTCTTCCTCCGTAAAATTGGATGATGTTCCCTTGTATTACTATCGGTGATTTATGATAGTATGTCCATGCTTGAACAACAGGGACAGCTTGTAATCCGTATCCATATTGACCTTGTATAATCTGTCCCGGAATAATCTGTTGTCCGGGAACAATGGCCTGCCCCGGTACAATTTGCTGACCGGGAATATACTGCGCAAACGCGCTTCCCGCAGAAATAAAGAAAACCAAACTTAAAACTAAAACCGCTGTATACTTTTTCATGTGTATACCTCCTAAATTGATTTGCATATCTTTATAACGAACCGTTTGATATGCTTTTACGAATAATATAAACCCATAAAAAAGTAAAGCAATTCACCAAATTAGGTTAGACATACGGTTTTACACTGTTTTTTAACTACCAATATAGGTGATGTTTGATGTTTTTAATAGCATTTTTATTAATTCTAACTCTGCGGAACAATGTGGTAATAGGTTTTTGGCCGTTATGCGTTATTTATTACAATTTTCTTATTAATCTTGCGTGTATCTCCGGCGCTCTCTGATAATCTCCCGGGTCCCGATGCAGTTCGCCTGATATTTCTATGGTATCGGAAGGGGTTATGGTTGAGCCGAAGTCTTCCCATTCTTTAGGGCCGATCCGCAGGGTAATTTCTGTTGATAAATCTGTGAAGGTATAAAGGTCGCCGCCAAGCGCCATTACAATACATCCCTTTATGATTACCGGAGTTCTGTGTTCAAGGGATTGGGCTTGAGCTACAGTGCTGATATGTGTCGGTCCAATAAAGCCGTATTGACCGTTATTGGGCGCATTGCCTGGCCGCGGACCATACGCAGGTTTATCGGGTCTAGGCGGAGGCGCGCCTGGGCCGAATGTCCCCGGCGATGAGTTAGATCTCTGACTGTTATAGCCATGTGCGCGGATGGCTGATATTACGCTGATTACAAGTAAACAAATAACACCGAAAATTGCAAGTTCTCTAATGTGCGGCGGTATTGCAAAAATATGCGGTGGTATTATTAAAAATCTGCCATGCGGAATGGCAATTAAAACAAATAAAATAATCGCCGTTATTAACCAAAAATGACTTTTTCTAAACATATATACCCCTTATTTATTATATCAGATTGTATTAAATTTACAATCCCGCTATAAGTGGCCTATAAGGACTGGGTATGTTGTTCTTATAAGGTATTTGCTTTATATGACATTGGCGGCTTGTTAATGCACAGTTAGATGATAACTTGATTTTGTACTTTTGAATTATTCATAACTCCTCAAATACACATATATTCTCCATAATACGGCTGATCAAGAAGGGAAACAGAAGTTTGAACCGTTACATACCCTTATTCCACTCGATGAATTCAAAACTTTTATGGGAATTGACGACAGGGAAGATAAATAAGCCCGATTTTGCCTTACTACTGCGGCTTTAAGTATTGAGCAATACTGTAAGCACAGTCTTTTTAAAAATATGAAATACTTGTTCGGACACCTACTTTATAACTAAATGCGGCCTAGAAGACTCGAACTTCCATACCTCTCGGCACTAGCACCTCAAGCTAGCGTGTCTACCAGTTCCACCAAGGCCGCATCTTTTATGTCTTAACCCATTATCCATGGACAGGTAACATTTTTACCTAAAAAAGCTGTATTAGTCAATATATGATAGACAGATAATTTATTACATATTACTATGGCCTTTATGAGGAAAACATGAAGAAAAGAGCACTTATAAGTGTATTTTATAAAGACAGTATTTTAGAATTGGCTTCTTTTTTAAAAGATTCAGGATGGGAAATTATTTCTACAGGCGGTACTTCTGAATATCTTCAGGAAAACAAAGTACCGGTGACAGATATTTCCTCTGTTACAGGTTTTCCTGAATGTCTCGATGGGAGGGTAAAAACACTTCATCCTGCAATTCATGCAGGTATTCTGGCGCGGCGTGATGTTATAAGTCATATCGATACGCTAAAAGAGCAGAAGCTGAAAACAATTGATCTTGTATGCGTAAATCTTTATCCGTTTTTTGAAAAAGTTCAGGAAGAAATTACTGACGAAGATAAAATCGAATTTATTGACATTGGCGGACCGGGAATGCTTAGATCTGCCGCAAAAAATCACAAAGATGTGATTGTTCTGTCAGATCCTGCGGATTATCAGAATGTGATCAATTGCCTAAAGAACGGAAATGTACCTCTTGAGTTTAGAAGACATCTTGCGGGAAAGGTATTTAATTTAACATCGGCTTATGACGCGGCAATTGCAAAATATTTACTGAGTAATGATGAATATCCGCGTTTTATTCCTGTTTCTGCCAGGCTTGAGCAAAAGCTGCGTTACGGTGAAAATGCCCACCAATCAGCGGCTCTTTACCTGAATACCTCCGGCTCCGGCGTGTTTTCGAATTTTAAACAGCTTCACGGGAAAAAGATGGGCTATAACAATATCAAGGATCTTGATATTGCATGGAAAGCAGTATGCGCCTTCGGCCTTGAAAAAGACAGCGCTCTTCCTTTAGGTGATGCTGATGTAAAACGCTTCTTAAAGAACAGGGAGAGCGGGAATAAAATTTGTTGTGCTGCCATAAAGCATAATACATTGTGCGGAATCGCATCAGGCGATACTTTGTATGAAGCTTATAAAAAAGTCTATATTTGCGATCCTGTATCCATATTCGGCGGAATTATTGCATGTAATACAAAAGTTAATGAAGCAGCCGCGCTAAAACTTGGCGAATTATTTCTGGAAATGGTCGCTGCTCCTGATTTTGATAAAGACGCTCTTGAGATGCTTAAGAAAAAAAAGAATCTGCGGGTTATCAGAATTAACAAGGCTCCGAAAGAAACGCATGAATGTGTCTCAGTTGACGGCGGCTTAATAATCCAGAGTGCCGATCGTATCCTTTTTGATAAGTGGGAAGTAGTAACTAAATCCGTACCGGAGCAAAGAGACATTGCGGATATGATATTCGGAATGAGAGCTGTAACTTTTGTAAAATCAAATGCGATAATGATAATAAAAGAGGAATCTGCAACTGGAATTGGAGGTGGACAGGTAAACAGAATCTGGCCTGCCAGGCAAGCACTCGAAAGAAGCGCTTTAGCTATTAAAAACGCTTCCCTCGAAACCTTTGATACAGGCGGCAGCCCATTTAAAGACGACCTGCCTGCGAGAGTACTTGCGTCGGACGCATTTTTTCCATTTGCCGATATTGTAGAAGCCGCCGCAGCCGCAGGTATTAAAGCGATAATACAGCCTGGCGGCTCAGTAAACGACAAATTGTCAATCGAAGCCTGTGATAAATACGGAATAGCGATGGTCTTTACAGGTACGAGACACTTTAAACATTAGCCTGGGAATCTCACGCTGAAAATTTCAATAATGCTTCTATTTAAAATAATTCACTGCGCCTGAGAAAATGTCCATCTTACGAATACCGGGAATATTTTTATAAAGCCCGTCATCGAAACGTTCATTATGCGCCATTCTGCCGAAGATGCGGCCGTCGGGAGAAGTAATGCCTTCAACGGCAAAATTGGAATTATTGGGATTAAAGCGTATATCCTGTGAAGCGTTGCCGTCAAAGTCGGCATATTGCGTCGCTATCTGGCCGTTAGCCGCAAGAGCGCGGGTTAATTTTTCGTCCGCAATAAAGCGCCCTTCGCCGTGAGAAATCGGTACGATATATTGTTCACCCTGCTCAAGGTGGGAAAGCCACGGCGATTTATTAGAAACTATTCTTGTGTTAACAAGCGTAGATTGATGTCTGCCAATTGCATTAAAGGTCAGGGTAGGGGAGGAGTCAGTCATATCACGTATTTCCCCGTAAGGAATAAGACCAAGTTTAATAAGAGCTTGAAATCCGTTGCATATTCCAAGTATAAGGCCGTCTCTTTTTTGCAGCATTTCCGCAATGGCGTCAGAAATAATCTGGTTACGTAAAAATGCTGTAATAAACTTCCCGGAACCGTCAGGTTCATCACCGCCTGAGAATCCTCCGGGAATAAACAAAATCTGAGCGCCATTAAGCTCTTTTTCAAAACCTGTTACGCTTTGCGCTATATCGGCGGAAGAAAGATTTCGTATAACGAAGATTTGAGATAATCCTCCCACTTTTTCAACCGCTTTTGCGCTGTCATATTCTGAGTTTGTTCCCGGGAAAACAGGAATTAAAAACTTTGGTTTTGATTGCAGGCTGGCTTTTATTTGGCGTTTTATATCTGTATTTTCTTTTTTCAGATAATTAAACGTTTCCGTCTTGCTGTCATGTTTAATCATGTACGGATAAACGCCTTCCAGTTTGCTTTCCCATGCGAATTGCAATTGATAATACAGCATTTCAATAGATTTTGTTATAAGTAAATATTTATCGGTTGTTTTGCCGAAATATTCAAAATCAACCGTATCATTTTTCATTAATTCTTCATTGTTTACTTCTACTATAAAGCCGCCGAATCCTTTTTCCGCGGATAGTTCTTTTTCTGTTTCAAAGCCTATACGGCTGCCGAAGCACATTTTTAAAATTGCTTCTGCTGTCCCTCCGCTGCCCATTGCCCAGGCAGAGAGGATTCTTCCTGAAGAAATTAAATCTTCTACTGTGTTAAAGAACCTGCATAACGCAGAATAGTCCTGCTTTTCATTTAAGGAGAACGGCGGTTTTAATAAATACACCTTGCTGTCCGTTTTTTTAAATTCAGGAGTAATTATATTGCCGGTTTTAGAGGCAGAGACTGCAAATGAAACAAGGGTAGGAGGCACATTAATACTTAAGGATGATGTTTCAAAGCTGCCTGACATTGAATCCTTGCCGCCTATTGCAGCAACTTGTAAACCCATTTGCGCGTCAAGAGCGCCTAAAAGAGCCTGAAAAGGTTTTCCCCAGCGGGAAGGATCGCCGCCTAACTTTTCAAAATATTCCTGAAATGTAAGATAGGTATTCTTTCTGCTTCCTCCAGATGCTATAATTTTTGCAACTGAATGAACAACCGCGAAAACAGCTCCGTGATACGGGCTTAAAGAAGATATTTCAGGATCAAATCCCCAGGAAAGGACGGAGCATGTTTTTGTCTCTCCTTTTAATACCGGGATTTTCGCTGTCATCGCCTGAACAGGCGTTAGCTGATACTTACCGCCGAAGGGAGCCGCAACGGAGGCGGCTCCGATGCATGAATCAAAACGCTCTGCAAGCCCCTTTTGCGAACACATATTTAAACTGCCGATAAAATCCGCAAGATCATTGTCATTGTTGAAAATTGTCATCTGATTTCCGATCTGCTTTCTCAGTTCTCCGTTCTCCTTTACATGTACTTTCGCGCATCTTGCGGATCCGCTGGAGTCAAGAAAATCCCTCGCAAGGTTAACAATTGTTTTTCCCCTCCATTTCATTACAAGGCGTTTATCATCGGTAACATCCGCTATGACTGTAGCTTCAAGATTTTCATCTGCAGCTAACTTGATAAAAGCGCCTATGTTTTCTTTAGCTGTAACTACTGACATTCGTTCCTGGCTTTCACTGATCGCAAGTTCCGTGCCGTCAAGACCTTCGTATTTCTTTGGGACTTTGTCCAGGTCAATCAAAAGGCCGTCCGCAAGTTCACCGACAGAAACGCTTATGCCTCCCGCGCCGAAATCGTTGCAGCGCTTTATCAATTGCGTAACGGCGGGATCGCGGAAAAGCCGCTGGAGTTTGCGTTCTTCAGGTGCGTTGCCTTTCTGTACGTCAGCGCCGCAGGTTTCAAGAGATAATAAAGTATGTGTTTTGGATGATCCTGTAGCGCCTCCTATGCCGTCCCGTCCTGTTCTTCCGCCCAGAAGGATTACAGCATCGCCGGGAGAAGGAGTTTTACGGATAACTGTTTCAGCAGGAGCGGCTCCTATAACAACCCCTATTTCCATGCGTTTAGCCGCGTATCCTGGATGGTATATCTCATGAACAAGACCGGTTGATAGCCCTATCTGATTGCCGTAGGAACTGTATCCGGCCGCCGCGGTTCTGCATATCTTTCTCTGCGGCAGCTTTCCGGGCAGGGTATCAGACACGCTTTGAAGAGGGTCGCCCGCTCCAGTTATGCGCATGGCCTGATATACAAACGCGCGCCCGGATAACGGATCACGTATCGCGCCGCCAAGACAGGTAGCAGCTCCGCCGAAAGGTTCTATCTCGGTCGGATGATTATGCGTTTCGTTTTTAAACATCAAAAGCCAGTCCTGCTCTTTGCTGCCGGAATCAGAAAGCGAACCATCGCCATTCGAACCTGCGGTTTGAGCGTATGGCTGAATATCAACTTTAATCTTTACAGAACACGCGTTTATCTCTTCGGATTCATCCAGATTGGGCAGCAATCCCTTTTGTTTTAATGCCGCAGCTCCTGTCGTGGCGATATCCATCAGGGTAACAGGTTTACCGTTTCTTCCAAGAGAAGCGCGGAGGCGCAGATAATTTTGGTAGCTTTCCTGAATGATTTCATCGTCAATCTGAATTTCATTAAGTTCAGTCAGAAATGTCGTGTGACGGCAGTGATCCGACCAGTATGTATCAAGAACACGGATTTCAGTTACCGAAGGATCGCGTTTTTCATCGCTTCGAAAGTAATCCTGACAGAATTTTAAATCAGATGAATCCATTGCAAGATTTAACCTTGCGCGGAGATCCTCAAGGCCGGATTGCGATAAATTGATAAAACCGTCAATAAAACCAATGTCATCCGGCTCTGTTAATCTTGAAACAAGTGTTTGAGGTTTTTCCAGTGAAGCTTCGCGGCTTTCAACAGGATTTAAAAGCCACGACTTTATCCGGGTATATTCATCATCTGAAAAATCACCGTAAAGCGCATATATCTTTGACGAATGAATCCTGGGTCTGTCTTTCCCCGTCGTAAGCGAAATACACTGTGCGCAGGAGTCAGCGCGCTGGTCATACTGGCCAGGAAGGTACTCTACAGCAAAAACACGTGCGTTATTAAAATCCGGGAATTTATCATATGTAATGTCAACTGGCGGCTCTGAAAAAACCGTGTTTCTGACGCTGTTAAAATCAATTTCGCTGATATCTTCGGCAAAGTAACGGTTAGCAATCCTTACACCAGTAATTTTATCCAATTGAAGTCCAAGCCGCAGGTCTGATAGAACGGAAGCCGCTTCCTGCGCGTATTCCGGTTTTTTTTCTACATATATCTCATAAACACTCATAAGCGAAGTATAGCAATATCCAAATATATTAACCACACATGAGTTGTTTTTTGCGAATCCTTATTGAAAATTACAGCATAACAACAACGAACACCATAAAAAGGCTGTTAAAAATATTTGAATCTGAGGACGCTCTTATTTTATAGTCTCCTTAAGGTTCTCGGAACCTTCGATAAGGGCGCCAAAACTAAATTCAAAACTGCCGGTTCTGATTTCTTTGGCAAGTTTATTTATGGATTTTTCCGCTTCGGATGATTTTTCTCCAACTGCCTTTGCCCGTTCAACGGCTTCCTCTTCGGCGTGTTTTTCTGCAATTTTTATAGCGTTCCGGGCTTGTTCCGCCAATACTGCGTTACGGCTTTTTTCAGATGAATTGCCTTGACTGAATTGTCTTCGCTGTTCTTCTGTGATGTTTGCCGTGGTTACAAAACTGCGGACAGCTTCTGTTTTTGGTTTTTTATTAATGACATACCGGCTTGTGTCTACGTCCGGCATTACTTTTTCTTCTTTTTCGTGCTTATCACTTTGTAAGTGAAGTACTTCCTGGACTGATAATATTTTACTTTCTTCTTCTTTATTCATAATAGAGTATATTGTACTTAACATATTTGAGAAAATCAACGAAATTCACATTGCTTCACTGCGGAAATCAATCTTGATGCGCCACTTGTAAAAACACTGACAGATTTACATTGAACCCTTGTACAACGTGTTGTACAAGGCTAGTACAGTCTTGCTGTACAAGGCTAGTACAATCCGCTGTATAAGGCTAGTACAACGTGTTGTACAAGGCTGGTACAGTCCGCTGTACAAGGCTGGTACATTCTACAGCATAGAAATCATTTTGTTAGTCTCATCTTCGGCTGTTGCCCAGCTGCAAACGAGGCGGATTACAGTGTTGCTATCATCCATCTTTTCCCAGATGTGAAATTTAAATGATTTTTGAAGTTCAGCTATTTTTTCATTGGGCAGAATTGGGAAGATCATATTCGCGCTGGAGGCGCTGCTTAATTTATAACCCTTGCTAATAAAAGCTTTTGCTAGTTTTTGCGCCGTTTTATTGGAATACCTTGCAAGTTCAAAGTAGAAATCATCCGTAAACAATGTCTTAAAAAAGCTGCCGATTAAGGCGCCTTTTGCGAGCAGCGCGCCGTGCTGTTTAAGGTAATAGCGGAACCTTTCCTTTAAATTATCATTGATTATGCAGAGAGCTTCACCCAGCGGGCTCCCGTTTTTTGTTCCTCCGATATAGAATGCGTCGCAAAGCTGTGCCATGTCTTCCGGTTTAATATCCATACCCTCGCTTACAAGAGCGGTTCCAAGACGGGCTCCGTCAATATAAAGATATAGGCCGTGCTTTTTGCAGACATCATATAAATCCGCCAACTCCCGCTTTGAATAAACAGTGCCTTTTTCTGTAGCCTGGGAAATAAAAACAAGCTTTGGATGAACCATATGTTCATCGGCATGCGTATTGCAAACTTCCTCAATACTGTAAGGCAGCAGTTTTCCTTCCCTGTTCGGCGCGGTTAAAATCTTGTTTCCGTTATGCTCTACAGTGCCGCATTCATGTACGCAGATATGGCCTGTATCGGCGGCAATAGCCGCTTCAATGGGAGAAAGCGCGCAATTGCATAAAATCATATTTGTCTGGGTTCCCCCGCTTATGAAGTGGACGTCGGCGTCTGTCAGCGCGAATCTTTTTTTTATCAATTCTTTCGCCTCTTGTGAAACACTGTCAAGGCCGTAGCCGTCCATCTGTATTTTAGACAGTTCATATAAGCCGTTTAACAGTTTTTCGTGCCCCAATTCAGAGTAATCGTCTTTGAATGAATACATATTTTTACGTTATCAAAGAAAAGTATAAAAGTACAGGCACCTTGTTTTTATCAATTTAACTGTTTAGAATTATCAAAATGACCGACTTTGTTCATCTCCATGTACATTCGGATTTTTCTCTTGCGGACGCGTCTGTGTCTGTAACGGATTTGGCAGACCGCGCGGAAGCGCTGGGGATGACGCATATTGCCCTGACAGATCACGGCAATATGTTCGGAGCTATGCCTTTTATAGCAGCCTGCGAGAAAACGATCGCCGTTAGGAAAGACGGGAAAAAAGAGCATGTTAAGCGGAAGAACCCGGTAAAACCTATAATCGGCTGCGAGGTATATGTCTCTCCTGGTTCGCGTTTTGATAAAAAAGGCGCCGAAAGCGAGAACAAGTATTATCATATGGTTTTGCTCGCATCAAGCCGTGAAGGATATTTTAATCTTGTAAAAATTTGTTCATACGCTTACACCGAAGGTTTTTATTACCGTCCGAGAATTGACGATGAACTTTTGTCCAGGTACCGAAAAGGGCTTATAGCGCTTTCCGCGTGCGCGTCCGGAGAAATCCCCCGCCTTATAACGTCCGGAAAGACCGAAGAAGCAATGAACAGGGCTATTTATTACCGTAACCTTTTTGGCTATGACGAAGGGAATCCGAACTTTTACCTTGAGATACAGGATCACGGAATTCCTGCAGGCGGATTAAGAGGGAATGACTTTTCACAGAAAGATATAAATACTACTGTTGCGGATATCTCACGGAAAACAGGCATACCTTTGGTTGCTACCAATGACGTACATTACCTCAACAGAGAAGATTACGTCGCTCATGACATTCTACTCTGTATAGGAACAGGGAAAGTAAGAACCGAGGAGAAGCGTAAAAAATATTACGGCGATCAGTTTTATTTTAAAACAGGCGATGAGATGGCCTCTTTATTCGCCGAGTATCCGCAGGCGGTTTCCAATACTGTAAAAATCGCGCAAAGATGCAACACGAATGTCCCCAACAGGGAAAAAGAACTTATTCAATATCTGCCAGATTTTAAAATCCCTGAAGGATTTGATGATACGCAAAGCTATCTTCGCCGTCTTTGCAGAATAGGGCTTGAGAAACGTTACCCGAATCAAAAAGCCGCTGGCGGAAAAGAATGGGAAGAAATAAAAGCACGTGAAAAATACGAGCTTGACATAATTATCAGCATGGGCTTTACAGGGTATTTCCTGATAGTAGAAGACTTTATCAATTTTGCGAAAGAACGCGATATTCCTGTAGGTCTGGGACGCGGATCTGGAGCAGGTTCCATTGTCGCTTATTCTCTCCGCATAACAGATATAGATCCGCTAAAATACAATCTTCTTTTTGAGCGGTTTTTAAACCCTGAGCGTATTTCCATGCCAGACTTTGATATTGACTTCGCGAATGAAGGCCGTGCGGAAGTGATTAACTATGTTACTGAAAAATACGGGAATGACAAGGTAGGGCAGATTATTACTTTCGGGACATTGGGAGCGAAGGCTGTTATAAAAGATGTTGCCCGTACTCTTGGGATATCCATTCCGGACTCGGACATGATAACAAAGCTAATCCCAAAAGATCCTAAGATAACTCTTGAAAAAGCAATCGCCGATGAGCCGCGTCTTCGCGATCTTGAACAGGATGCGCGTTTTACTGAACTTTTTGCGCTTGCGAAAAAGCTTGAAGGGCTTCACCGCCACGCTTCAATACACGCAGCTGGAATTGTAATCGGTAAATTACCGCTTACGGAACTGGTACCGCTTTATCAGGAACGCGACGATTCAAAAAAAGGTAAATCAGGAGGTATTGCGACCCAGTACAGCATGAAATATCTGGAGCAATGCGGCCTTGTTAAAATGGACTTTCTCGGTCTTAAAACACTTGATGTAATAAAGCATACCCAGCAGCTAATCCGGCGCAAGGGCGGGAAATATTCTGCTTTTTCCGTTGAAGAAGAGAGGGAGGATGACCAGAAGACATTTAAAATGTTAGGAGAAGGAAGCAGTTTTGAAATATTTCAGTTTGAATCTGACGGTATGCAGAATATTCTAAAGCAGACAAAACCGACTTCAGTTGAAGATTTAATTGCGCTTAACGCCATGTACAGGCCAGGTCCCATGCAGAATATTCCGCGTTTTGTTGACAGCAAGAACGGCCGGACTCCCATAACATACCCCGATCCGAGTCTTGAAAGCGTTCTTAAGGAAACATACGGAGTTATTGTTTATCAGGAACAGGTAATGGAAGTCGCGAGAATTATCGCCGGCTACAGTATAGGGCAGGCTGATCTTTTGCGGCGCGCAATGGGGAAAAAAGAAAAAGAAACTCTGGATAGGGAGAAGATTCCGTTTCTTGAAGGAGCTGTTAAACGCGGGTATAAGGAAGAAAAGGCGGGGGCTATTTATGATATGCTTGTCCCGTTCGCGGGTTACGGATTTAATAAAAGCCATGCTGCGGCATACGCCATAATCGCTTACCGCACCGCTTTTCTAAAAGCGAACTTTCCTGCAGAGTTTATGGCAGCTAACCTCACAAATGAGATTCGCAGTGCTGATAAAGACAAGCTTTCAAGATGTATTGACGAAGCGCGGAAGATGGGACTTACAGTTGATCCGCCTGATATAAATAAATCTGATAAACTTTTTACCGTTGTTGACGGACGCATTGTTTACGGCTTTTTGGGAATAAAAGGTTTAGGCGACGCTCCTTCTGATGAAATTGTGCGCTGCAGGCAGGACGCAGACGAAGGGTTAGGGCCTTATAAAAGTTTTATTGATTTTCTTGACAGAGTTGATTTAAAAGCTGTCGGAAAGAAGTCAATTGAACTTTTAATTCTGACAGGCGCTTTCGACAGTTTTGGAATAACGCGTGAAACCCTTAAGGGAAATCTTGAAAAGGCGTTTGAATACGCGTTGAAGAAAAGAGAGGACAGGGAGCTGGGACAGACAAGTCTTTTTGAAGATTCCGGCGAAAAAGATATGCCGGATTATATTTTTGAGGAGTTTGCGCCCAGCAGCCGGGCAGAAATATTAAACCTTGAAAAACAGTTAATTGGCTTTTATTTTTCTGGGCATCCGATGGATGAATACAGGGAAATCTGGCAGAATACTGTGACTGTAAATCTGGGAAAGATTGATAAATTAATAACAGGAAATTGCATTCTTGTTGGTATAATAAAGAACATTAAGCAGGTAAATACCAAAAACGGCGGCAAGATTGCTTTCGCGGCACTTGCGGATTATAACGGAGAGATTGACGTTACCTTTTTTTCTGCCGTATGGGTAAAAAGCCAGACATTTATTAAAGATGATACGGTTGTTATATTAAAGGGAAAGATCGATTATCAAAAAGACAGGGAAAAATACAGTTTTGTAGCTGAAAATGTCTTAAGCAGGCATGAAGTAGCCACGGCAGTTAAGGAAATAAAAGATACAGAAGATAAAAACAAGACTCATAGAATCACATGGGCTTATATGGCGGATTTAAAAAGTTCATTTATTTTAAAAGCAGGAAAAGGCCATTATACAGTAATTGGTTATTTAAAGTCATTGCGTGAGATTAAAGACAGAAACGGAAAAGAAATGGCTTTTGCAACCCTGCAGGATTTTGAAGGTGAGATTGATCTTGTCTTTTTTGAGAAAGTGTACACTGAATGCCGCCATCTGCTTAAGCTTAACGAGATTATCGCGCTAAAAGGAAGCATTGATCCGGAAAGCGAGAGAAATCCCGAAAAAATAAGTTTCAAAGTTACAAGCATGGCAGATTATCCCCAACTAAACAGAAGCGCAGCAAAAAAAGCCGCGGCAGGAGAGATGCCTCCGGAGCAGGAAGCTGAAAAAACAAATGAGAAAAAAAAGGAAGAACAGAGCGAAGAAGTACATATAAGGCTTAAAGAAGGAGCTGCGGACAGTAAAGAAGAACTCAATAGGCTTCGAGATTTTCTTGCAGATAACTCAGGCTCTCTTACGATTTTTATTCATGTTCCTGTCAGTAAAGGAGAGCTTTCTGAAAGAATTATCCGCGCAATGTCAGGATTGGATATTACAGCCGACAACGATACAATTGAAAATTTAAAAAATATAGATTGTGTAGTGGATGTTTGGAGGAAGTAATGCGTTTTATTTTTAATATATTAGCGGTATTGACAGGCATTTATTCATTGTTAATTTTTATTCGTATAATATTTTCATGGCTAGGGGGTATGGTATCAGGTAAACCTGTAGAAATTTTAAGTCAAATTACGGATCCATATCTTGACTGGTGGAGGCAGAAATTAAACCTTCGTATCGGTTTATTTGATTTTTCTGTTATTGCAGCAATTGTAAGCCTTTCACTTTTACAAAGCGTGTTCAGTATGTTATCTTCAGCGGGCCGGTTTTCCATAGGCAGTTTACTTGCGGTAATTTTAGTGTCTTTATGGACTATAGTATCATTTATAGTTGGCTTTTGCATGATCATTATTATCCTGCGCGCTTTTGCGTACCTTACTAACCGAAATATTTACAATCCCTTCTGGAGTGCTATTGAATCAATATCACAGCCGCTGATGTTCAGTTTAAAAAGGATTATTTTCGGGAAAAGAATAGTAAATTATTTAAATGGAATGATAGTTTGTTTTGTTTTGCTCGCTTTAGTTATGTTCGGAGGAAGATTTCTTATAAACTTTCTTGCCGGTTATTTTTATAGACTTCCTGTATAATGTTTTTTCGAACTTGCAATATTCCGGTTAAAAATATAATTAACAAGAATGACAGCATCATTCCCAAACTTGCCAGTCTTGGAATATTTACAGTTTCTGATCTTCTTTCGTTCTACCCGCGTGATTGGGAAGATCGCAGCAAAATGGTACCGTTAAAAAACTTTAAGGACCATTCCGTTTGTACTCTTGTTACAATTTTAGCGCGTGACTTTATGGGTTACGGGCCGACAAGAGCCATGAATGTTTACATAGAAGATGATACTTCTCAAGCTGTGCTTAAATGTTTTAATCTTTCAAAACGCCCATGGCTGGAAAAGACTCTTGTAATAGGGTCAAAACACATGGTTTACGGCAATTTCAGCGTGAAGAAGGGAGTGCTTCAATCAAGTGCATTTAAAACATCAGCAGAAGAAAAAGCAAATTATTTTAACAGACTTGTCCCTGTTTATCCTCTTACATCAGGATTAAAACAAATAAGTATTCACCGTTTAACATCCGAAATGTTAAAAAAATATGTAAAGGGCATAGAAGACGAATTGCCTGCTTTTATTTTACAAAAAAGAGACCTGTTATCTAAGAAGGAAGCGATAAAAGAAATTCATTTTCCTTCTTCAGTTGAAAGCCTTGAAAAAGCGAAAGAAACACTTGTATATGAAGAACTTTTTTTTCTTGAAGTGATGACAATCCGCCGTTCTCTTGAAAGAAAGAAAAATAAAATAAGCATATTTTCTGCTGACAGCGAAAAAAACGGAGAAATTACACCTTTGCAGCAGTGTCTTCTTGATAGACTGCCGTTTTCAATTACAGATGGTCAAAGAAAAACAATTACAGAGATAAACCGCGATATGTCATCTAACTCCGGTATGGCGCGTCTTTTACAGGGTGATGTCGGTTCGGGAAAGACGCTTGTTTCCTTTATGGCTGCTCTAAAGGCAGCCGAAGGGGTGCAGAATAATATTCAAGACTGCGGTGCAGAAAGAGGGCAGACAGTCATCATGGCGCCGACAGAATTACTCGCGCGTCAGCACGCGGAAAATGCGGCGCGCCTTTTGGAACCTCTGGGGATTAACATTGCTTTTCTTACGGGGAACATTAGAACGCAGGGGAGAAGGGAACTGTTAAAAAATCTTGAGTCGGGAATGATCGATGTCGCTGTTGGGACTCATGCTCTTTTTTCAAAAGATGTCGTGTACAGGAATTTAAAACTTGTTATTATAGACGAACAGCATCGGTTCGGAGTAACGCAGCGTTCCCTGATAATGTCCAAGGGAAAAGATCCCGGACTTTTAATGATGAGCGCGACTCCGATTCCGCGTACATTGTCGCTGACTCTATTCGGTGATATGGATGTTTCTGTAATTAAAGACATGCCGCCGGGAAGAAAACAGATTATTACCCACCTTGCGAAAGAATCAAATGAAAAGAAAGTATATGACTTTGTGAAAAAAGAGCTTCAAAAAGGAAGACAGGTCTTTTTTGTATATCCGCTAATAGAAGGAGAAGGCGGTATTAAAGATGCAGTTTCCATGGCTGGCAGACTTGCAAAAGAAATTTTTCCCGAATACAAAACAGCTCTTGTTCATTCAAAACTACCCGAAGATGATAAAAAAAAGACAATGGATGATTTTAGAAAAGGAGAGATAAAAATACTTGCGGCGACCAGTGTTGTTGAAGTAGGAGTAGATATTCCCAACGCGACATGCATGATAATAGAGCATGCCGAACGTTTTGGCCTGTCCGCTCTTCACCAGCTTCGCGGGCGCGTTGGAAGAGGGCAGGAGCAGTCATATTGTTTTCTTGTTTACTCTGATGAACTTACCGACGAAGGGAAAATGCGCCTGAAGATAATGCTGGAAAATAACGACGGCTTTGTTATTGCTGAAGAAGATCTGCGACTTCGCGGTCCTGGCCAAATCATGGGTAAAGAACAATCAGGCTATCTTGTATTGGGAATTTCAAATCCAATAAGAGACATGGAAACACTTGTAAAAGCTCGCGAAGATGCGCTGTTAATTCTTGAAAACGACCCCGATTTTTTACTTGAAAATAACCGCGTAATTGCAAGAGTCTTACAGGAAGCTCCTCCATTCAACGAAGCCGGGTTATGAATCTTCACTCTCCATTAAGCATTGCTTTCATCTTTGCAATATAATCCTGCGCCTGTTCTTCGTCTGCAACTTCTTTTTCTTTTTCGTGAATTTTAATTAATTCAGATGGGATCTCATCAAGAAACGGAGAAGGAGAACATTCTTTTGTGCTTTGAAGGTGACGCCTGTTTCGGCAGCTTGTAATGAAAAGTTTTTCCCGCGCCCTTGTGATAGCGACATAAAAAAGTCTGCGTTCTTCTTCGATGCTGCCTGATTCGTCGTCATTTTCATCGTTAATGCTCTTTTCGTGAGGGATCAACCCGTCTTCAGCTCCGGCAATAAAAACTGCCAGAAACTCAAGACCTTTCGCAGTGTGAATAGTCATCAGGTTGACTTTTCCCTTGTTGTCTTCTTCTCCGTCGTCCCGTGTTATCAAGCTGATTCTGTTAAGCCAGGGATAAAGACTTGAATCCAAATTATCAGGATCGTTTTCCCAGTTTTCTATCATATGGATAAAATATTCTATGTTACTGTATTTCCAGCGGGCCTTTTTTTCATCTTTTCCATGTTCAATGACAAGATAACTCCAGTAATCAATACCATCAACCAGCTTTCTTACACATTCTGATAGCTTCCAGGGTCTTTTATTTTCACTTTGCTTTTCAAGGAAAAGTGAACGCAGATTTTCTATCATAACAGAAAATTCTTCCAGTTCAGTTACCGCTTTCTGGTCCTGAAATAAACCCTGTTGTCCCTGTTTTCGGCTGTAATTCAGGCGTGTAAGAGAATCCCACATGCTTATTCGGTTATTCTTTGCTATTTCACTCAAATGCAGGATTGTTGTTTTTCCAATGCCTCTTCTTGGTGTATTGATAATCCGTAAAAAACTTACATCGTCGTCTGTATTCGCAATGATCCGCAGATAAGAGATGATATCCTTTATTTCCTTGCGCTGAAAAAAACTAGTCCCGCCTGATACACGGTAAGGAATGTTTTCCGATAAAAAGGCTTCTTCAATGTTACGCGCAAGTGAGTTGGTCCTTGTAAGAACGCCGAAGTCATGGTATTTATATTTTTCTGATATTATAAGTGATATTATCTGGCTTGTGATAAAGTTTGCTTCATCAGTTTCATTTTCAGGATAAAAAAGTTCTATAGGCTTTCCTCCTTCTTTTTCCGCCCAAAGGTTTTTTCCCTTCCTGCCTGAATTATGCGAAATAACTCCGTTTGCCGCGTTTAAAATTGTGGAAGTTGAACGGTAATTTTGTTCCAGCTTGATTTCAATTCGTCTTGGAAAATCTTTTTCAAACATTAATAGATTTTCATAATTTGCGCCTCTCCAAGAATAAATTGACTGATCGTCATCTCCTACAACGCATATATTGGCATTCTCATCTTCAGCCAAAAACTTCAGTATGTTATATTGAATAAGGCTTGTGTCCTGAAATTCATCAACGAGGATATAACGGTATTTTTGCCTGTATTTCTGTAGAATTTCCGTTTGAGTCATTAATAATCCCAAGGGAATGACAAGAAGATCGTCAAAGTCAACCGAATTGTATATTTTTAAAGTTTGCTGATATTCATCATATACGATTTTCATATCATGACTGAAGATATTTGAATTATCTGTCCAATTTGCAATGCCTGTTTTAATTTTGGAAAAAAATTGACTGAGCGCATAAAGGTCAACCTTATGCGAAAACATTTTACATTCCCTTAGCGATTCTTTAATCAACGATATTTTATCGGTTTCATCATAAATGGAAAAATTGCTTCTGTATCCTAAAAGCTCGCAGTTTTCCCTGATAATTTTAAGACCGAAAGAATGGAATGTACTTAAAGCAAGGCTTTGGAGTTTTTTTCCAGTCAGCTCCTTAACCCGCAGCTCCATCTCACGCGCGGCTTTATTTGTAAAAGTTAAAGCCAGAATCGCCGATTGAGGAATTCCATTATCTAGCATATTAGCAATACGGTATGTGATTACCCTTGTTTTACCGGAACCCGCTCCCGCGATTATTGACACAGGTCCATTAACAGTAGATACTGCTTTTAATTGCGGTTCATTAAGCTTATCTTCGAACGATGTTAAAGTTTTACGTTTTGACATAATTCTCCCAAATCTTACAAGGAAAAATAATCATAAAGCAGTTAATGCCATAAAAAGGAAAGAAAACACTTGTTATCTAAATATTAATTCTTTTGAGCCCTTATTGTCTTTGTGGTTGAATAGTTTTTATTAGTAATGCGATTTGTTTTCCGGCTTTGCCGCGATGGCTTACCATGTTCTTCTCTTCCGCGGAAAGTTCTGCCAGAGTTCGGCCGTAATCTTTCAAAAGAAAAATCGGGTCGTAACCAAAGCCGCCATCTCCTCTCATTTCGTTTTTTTTTACAATTTTGCCTTCAATTGTTTCCTGAACAAGGATAAATCGGTCAGCATTCAAAAGAAAAGCCATCGTGCATACAAAGCGCGCGCTTCTGTCCTGAGCATCTCCCAATTCATCAAGCAGTTTTATATTCTGCTGAAAAGCTGTTAACTTTATACCATTTTCCATTCCATAACGTGCGGATAATACTCCAGGTCTGCCGTTTAGAGCGTCTACGCAAAGACCAGAATCATCTGCGATAACAGGTTCGTTTTTTCCAAGCAACTTTTGCAATTCTCTCGCTTTAATAAGCGCATTATCGCAGAAAGCAGCTCCTGTTTCTTCGGGATTAAAAATTAAACCTTCATCTGAAGGTATTTTTAATGATACTTTGAGTATGGCTTCAAGCTCTTCTTTTTTTTGTGCATTATTTGATGCAAACCAAATATTCATATTTAAAATTTTCCTTATTTTTACCAGCATTAATGGCGGCGATATTATAATTATTAAACAAACCGCCGGAAAGTGCTTTCTTCTCTGATTACTTTCAGATATTCAATGTTGAAATTGTTCGGGAACTGATGTTTCCGAACAACACTATTGATATTCTTTCTTAAAAAGCAGATTTATTCAATCATGTAAACGAGGAGCAACTGGACAAATTCATTGTATTAGATTAAATTTATATTTATAGATTATGAGATTAAAGTACATTGCCGTTATAACGGGTTTTATTATAATAATGGCTTCTTCATGTACAAGAACAGAACCTGTAATATCATACGGTTTTTTACAGCTTGTATTGTATCAGGGGGAAACACAGCCGCAGGAGCATTTCTCATTTTTTATTCTTGCGGAAGATGAAGACGGTTTTGATAATCTTGAAGAGGTTTACCTTTATCATGACAGGGAACAGCTGCGATGGCATTTTAAGAGCGATGACTGGATGCATTACAGGATTGATGGAAAAGATTGGATTGGTACGCGCAGTATTACCATGCAGGACGGAAATCTTCCGCGCGGCACTTATCGTGCGGTGCTTTTTAATAAAAGCGGGGAGAGTACACGGCGAAATTTTACATATGATGGTAATGTGAGTTATCCGTTTCCTGAATTGTCAATAGCAGGCGGCACATATGTAATAAATTCCAGATGGCCTTCCAACAGACTTGTCTGTTACGATAATTCTGGGAATTATATCAGCACTGTCACTGTTGATTCGTTATCGGGCAGCGTATTACAGTTAAGGCTTCCCTCTTCTGCAAGAACCGCTGCTTTATGGGCTGAAGATGAGTATAATTTCTGCAACGCTTTTACAAATGTGGTTCCTGTAAACTGATGGTTAAAAGTTATGTGATACGCAAGGGACATTATACAGACGCGCAAAAAAAAGCATATGATTCGCTTTCATCAAAATATCTGATTCCTGTTCCGCGTGACAGCTTGACTTCTGAATATACTGTCAATGCAGGAAAACTTGATTTAAAAAAAACATTTTTTAATATCAGCAATGTAATAATGGAAATCGGATTTGGATCGGGAACTACGACAGCGGAAATTGCTAAGGTAAATCCTGATAATAATTATATATGTATTGAGGTTCATCGTCCCGGTATTGGCAGGCTGTTGTGGGAAATAGAAAAACGAAACCTTTCAAATATCAGGATCATCGAATATGACGCTGTCTTTGTGGCGGAGAAAATGATTCCAAATAATTCATTAAATGCAATCCATATTTTTTTTCCAGATCCTTGGCCCAAAAAAAGACATAGAAAACGCCGTCTTGTACAGCGCCCGTTTACAGAAATTCTAGCAAATTGCCTAAAACCGGAGGGTTATATATATATGGTAACAGATTGGGAAGACTATGCTGATCATGCTCTGGAAGAGCTTACAATGACTTCGTCCTTAAAAAATCAATATAATGGATTTGCACTTCCTCAAAAGTGGAGGCCGAAGACAAGATTTGAACAGAAAGGTCTTGAAAAAAACCATGTAATCAGGGAATTATTATTTATTAAAAATAATATTGTATAAAAATAATATGTTATTAACAATTGATATCGGAACATCAACTTTTAAATCCGCATTTTTTGATTTTAATGGAAACAGCCTTGCGTCAGTATTCATTCCGCTTTCAATTAAAAGTGAAGGAGTTAAACACGAAATGGAACCTTCATTATGGCTGAATGCATTTGAAGAATGCTGCAAAAAGCTAATTGAGCCTGATAATCAAAATAATCCTTCTTCTGGAATAATGACGCATCGTCTTTCGGATATACAGGTAATAATAATCAGCGGAAACGGTCCTAGTCTCGTTCCTGTTTTTGAAGAGCCGTCAATAGAAAACAGACTTCATGTTCACGCGGAGAACGCGCGGCTTTGGCTTGACAGGAGGGCTGTAAAATATCAGGAATATGTAACAGAAGTTATGGGCGGCTTTGTAGATGCGTGTTTCTTTTTGCCAAAGGTTCTTTATATAAAAAATAACGAAGAAGAACTATACAAAAGGACAAAATATTTTTTAGGATGCCCCGAATATCTTGCATATGCACTGACAGGAGAGGCGCGGACTGTTATTCCATGCGAAGGATTCGATCGTTGGTTCTGGAATGATGACGTACTTGCAAAATTAAATCTTGATAAAGAAAAATTTCCTCTCTTCATCCGGCCCGGAGACCTGTTCGGAACAATTTCATTGAAGGTTGCGCAGCTTTACGGATTTAAAAAGGGCATTCCTGTTATATCAGGCGGGCCGGACTTTTATGCAGCAATTTTAGGAAGCGGAGTAATAGAACCAGGACAGGCATGCGACAGAAGCGGCTCTTCTGAGGGAATAAATCTATGTACTTTTAATAAAGTCAACGATGATAGGCTGATGTCTTACAGCCATCCAATAAAACCGTATTGGAATTTATCAGGAATTATTAACACAACAGGCAAAGCAATTGAATGGGGCTGCGATCTTTTGGGATTGAAAAGCATTAATGATTTTTTCTTGTTAGCAAAAGAAAGTAAACCTGGATCAGGTGGTATTATTTTTCATCCATATCTTGCGGGAGAACGTTCCCCAATATGGGACGCGTCTTTAAAGGCTTTATGGAGCGGATTCAGCCTTTCATCAGGGAGGAGCGAATCGGCAAATTCAATACTTGAAAGCATAGGATTTGCGATCCGCGATGTTATTTCTGCTATGGAAGAGGCGGGTGTTGATTTCCGGCAATTGCGTGTAACAGGGAAGCTTTCATGTTGCAATTTGCTCAATCAAATTAAAGCTGATATTACGGGAAAGGAAACGCTTGTTTGCAAATGTAAAGAAGCAGAACTGCTAGGGCTCGCAATAATCGGTTCCTGTTCGCTGAACATGTATCAATCATACGCCGAAGCGTCTTCAGTAATGGTTAAAATAGATGAGCATTTTGAACCTGATATAAAAAATACGGTAATATATAATAATCATTTTTATGAATATCAGCAAAGAAGGAAATAAAATTTTTTTATTCGCGCTGAGGAGTTTAATATCTCGCCATTTATGACTGTTAAAAGATTATAAAACCCAAAATATAATATTTTGCCGGAACAACATGCTCCGTCCGAACCTCCGGTTAGATTTCAAGGCGGGATTGTTGATTGACATAAATCTAATATTTTTTTATTATATGAATAATGAAAAAATTAATTGTTTTTTTCCCATTAATATTTGTTTTATTTGCATTTGGATGTACAGGGAAAAACAAGCCTGTACAAACGGATAATAATTTCTCAGTTCTTGTTTTTATTACGGGGGTAATTACAGGGAGCCCGACTTACGAGATGATGGCAGAAGGCGCTCTTGAATTTGCGCAAAAACATCCGAATGTAAATGTAAAAATATATGAAGCGGGAATGAATCAGGCACAATGGGAACAACAGCTTGCGGAAATGGTCTCCGAAGGCGGGTATGATATTGTAATCGGTTCAAACCCTTCTCTGCCTGAAATAAGCGCAAATGTTGCCCTTAGGTTTGAAGAGCAAAAATTTATAATAGCGGATGCCGAATATGAAGGAAATCCGCAAATTAGGACATATAATTATAACCAGTATGAACAGTCGCTTTTTTTAGGATATCTTGCAGGCCTAATTACAACAAGTGAAATGCCTCATGCTAACATACAAAAAAGAGTTGGTTTTATCGCCGCGCAGGAATATCCTCTTTTAACAAGGCAAATGGTACCTGGTTTTATCGAAGGAGCGAAACTTGTAGATCCTGAAATAGAACTTGATATGCGGATAATCGGAAACTGGAGTGACGCGAATAAAGCATCTGAGCTTGCCTCTGCAATGATAAACTCAGGTGTTGATGTGTTTACTGCAATCGCGGGAGGAGCAGCACAGGGACTTATAAGAACAGTATCGGAAAGAGGAGCGTATGTTGTCTGGTATAATACAAATGCCTATAGTCTTGCTCCAGGCTTAATTGCGGGATGCGGAATTATGGAGCAGAAAAAACTTACGATGGAGATACTTGAAGACGCGTTAAATGACAGAGTACAATACGGTATCAGTGAAACAATTGGAGTAAATGAAGGATATCTTGGTTTTATGTTTGATGATCCGGGATATCAGAATCTTCCCTTGGATATCAGGGAAAAATTTGAATCGTTTCTCGATGATAGTTTCAAATAAAATGAAGATGGATTTTCATTAAAACTCAAAATATATTTGAAACAGTTTTAAGGTTTGTTGTATAATAAAAATATTTTTATACATCAGAGGTTTTTTTTAAACTTCAACTTTTTGGAAAACTACCTTTATTTTTAATGTAAGTTATAGTAAATTATTATGAAAGCAATTGAAATAAGGAATGTCTGTAAAACCTATATCGGTAAAATTAAGAAAGCAAATAACAATATAAGTCTTGATTTAAACAGGGGAGAGATTCTCTGTGTCGCAGGTGAAAACGGAGCAGGAAAAACAACTTTAATGAAAATCCTTTGCGGCTTAATAAAACAGGATTCGGGCGAAATAATAAAACACGGAATAATTGGAATGGTTCACCAGCATTTTATGCTATTTGGAGATTTTACAGTAGCGGAAAATATAGTGATTGGACTTGAACCGCGAAAAGCGGGTTTTTTTTTTAACGCAAAGGAAGCAACAGCTGTTTCACAAAAAATAATATCAGAAAATAATTTTTCAATTAAAACAAATTTAAAAGTAAATGAACTTACGCTTGGAGAAATGCAGCAAGTGGAGATTTGCCGCATTCTTTACCGTAACGCGGACATAATTATTCTAGATGAACCGACTTCAATACTGACAGAAAAAGAGAGCTTGTCGCTTTTTAATACGCTTAAAAATCTTATAAATAACGGAAAATCTATAATATTAATAACTCATAAGCTTAATGAAATTAAACATATAGGGGATCGTGTCGCGGTATTAAGGCAGGGAGAATTAGTCGATATTAGGGATGTAAATAAAGTAGATATAAACGAAATTGCCAAAATGATGATAGGTGAAGTAAAACCAGAAGATATTTCACACGGTTTTAAAGAAAGCAATAAAATACAGATAAATGACAATGAAATTATTAATAATATTTCCTTTTCAAAAGATAATTATTATAAGAGTAAAGATTCAAATCCTGTAATATCCTTTGAAAATATTACTGTAATGCGGAGCGGACAAAAAAGGCCGCTTCTAGAAAATGTTTCGTTTGCGGTAAACTCAGGTGAAATTCTTGGATTTGCTGGTGTAGGAGGAAACGGGCTTGGCGTAATTGAAGCAGTTCTCAGTGGTTTCCTACATCCCGAATCAGGAAGAATTATGCACAAAGGAATGGATATTTCGGGGTTAAGCATAAGAAAATTACGCAGACAAGGCCTTGCTTTTGTTCCCGCTGACAGAATCCGCGTAGGAAGTGCATTAGAAGCGTCGATAGAAGAAAATATAATAATTAATCACAGGAATTGGATTGGAAAAAACAAGAGTCTAATTAAGAGCTTTACAATGAATCAGATTAATAAATTTAATATAGATACTTCTAATATAAATGAAAAAGCCTCAACGCTTTCGGGCGGTAACCTTCAAAAATTAATTCTTGCAAGAGAGACTGTCTGTCTTAAGGATTATATAGTTTTCTCTGAACCGACATGGGGTCTGGACTTTACGGCAAGCCAATTCATATTAAGAGAGATAAATGAACTGAAAAAATGCGGAACGGCTGTTATTTTAATTTCGACAAATCTTGACGAGTTAATCGCATTAACTGACAGAATTATAGTAATGTACAGAGGTAAAATTGCAGGTCATTATATAAATAAGGGTAATGATTTAATTAAAGAAAAGATTGGCATGAATATGCAGGGAATTGTCAGTGAATAAAGGAAGAAATATATTTTCAGGAATAAAGAATATTCTTCATAGCAGCACTCTGATTATTCCTTTAATAGCAGTATTATTTTTAATTTTAATAATATTTATACTAAGCGATACTCCCGGCAGGACACTCTACTTTTTCTTTATCGGTCCTTTCAGGAATCTGTTCAATTTCGGGAATATGTTAAACGCTTCAATTCCGTATATTTTCGGAGCATTAGGGATAATAATCGCAATAAAGGCTGGACATCTTAATCTTGGCGGGGAAGGACAGGTTTATCTGGGAGCTTTTATTACATTAATTACTGCGCTGGTTTTTGATACGTTTGGTATAATTGGGACAATCGTTGCTGTAACTGTCGGCGTTTTCTCAGCTGGTTCCATTTCTGCGTTCAGCGGTTTTTTCAAAGCCAAATGGAATACAAATGAATTAATCACAACATTTTTAGTTTCATGTGCGGTAATCCCTGTTATTGATTATTTTATAACCGGTCCTTTCCTCGATCAGGAAACTTCGCTCTTATCAACAAAAAAGATTACGGATAATATGCGTCTTTCTCTTATATTAAAACCTTCAGGTTTAAGCTCCGGTATTTTTATTGCTTTAGTTTTTGTAGTTATTGTATGGTATTTCCTTTATAAAACAAAAACGGGATATGAGTTCAGGATGGCAGGCCACAATGAAATGTTTGCGCGTTACGGAGGGATTGATACAAAAAGAAACACGGTTACCGCTCTTTTTTTAAGCGGATGTTTGTACGGATTTGCAGGGAGTATTGCTGTCGTTGGAACTCATTATTCCGTGATAAAAGATTTTTCGTCCGGGCTTGGCTGGAGCGGCCTTACAGCGGCGCTAATCGCAGGTTTTTCTCCTTCTGCTGTTATACCTTGTGCGGTTTTCCTTGCATGGATTAACTCTGGCGCCAGAATAGCAATGCAGAATACAGGGTTTACATTTGAAGTCGCTTATATTGTACAGGCAGTTATTTTCTTTCTTTCTACAAGCAGTTTTATAAAGAATTCTTTTATTTCAAGGAGGAAGATTTAAAAATGGAGAATCTCATCCTCTTCCTAAAAAGTGCTGTAACCATTACGATACCATTGTTTTTCGCGGCTCTAGGCGGTTTATTTACAGCTATTACAGGCATACTGAACATATCGCTTGAAGGCATGCTTCTAATGGGTGCGTTCTCATCCCTTGCCGTTTATTACTTTACGGGGAGTTATCCTGCAGCTATAGTCTGTGCGGTTATTTCGTCAACAACGCTTGCGGCATTACATGCATTCTCAACTTTTAAATTACGCGCAAATATTTTCATAACAGGGCTTGCGGTAAATCTTTTATCCAGCGGAATATGTGTTGTTATTTCTGAAAGATTATTTAATACAAAAGGCGTCGTTTCAGTAAATATAAACAATAGAGCGGGCATTACCGGAGGATCTTCGCCGCTTTTTTTATGGTATACAGTTTTTGGATTGATAATACTGTTAATTGTATGGCTGACAATTTATAAAACTCCGTTCGGCTACAGGCTTAGAGCCTGCGAAAAAAACTCAGACGCGCTTGTTTCCCTGGGAATTAATCCTGAGTTTTATAAGATTGTATCGCTTCTTGTGTCTGGAGCTTTCTGCGGTATAGGAGGATCATTTCTAAGTTTAAATCTTGCCGCCTATGTTCCGGAAATGTCCGCAGGCAAGGGATGGATAGCGCTTGCTGTTATATTTCTGGGCGCCAAAAAGCCGCTTGGCGTTATGGCAGCTGCTTTTATATTCGCGCTTGCCGAATGTTTTTCAAACTATGCACAGGGGTTCTGGAGTATTCCTGCAGATTTTATTCTTGTCCTTCCGTATATTTGTACGTTGACTGTATTGATTACCCTTTCGGCGGTTCATAAAAAAACGGGGCTGTAAAATAATACATTATTTATTGCTTCACACCCGTCCAATCGTGCCTGCCTGCCTGCCATCTGCCTGTTTGGATGACTGTACTAACCTTGTACAACATGTTGTAATAGCCTTGTACAGCAGACCGTACCAGCCTTGTACAACAGAGTGTACAAGCTTTATACAACACGTTGTAATAGCCTCTTTACAGCAGACTGTACCAGCCTTTTACAACAGATACCTGCTCCGGGTTTTCGGGCTGACTTTTTTACCAAACGTACATACTGAATATTTAAACTAAACAAAAATGCGCCCGACAGGACTCGAACCTGCAACCTACGGATTCGAAGTCCGTTACTCTATCCAGATGAGCTACAGGCGCCGCCTTAGGGTGGATGACGGGTCTCGAACCCGCGACGACAAGATCCACAATCTTGTACTCTACCCCTGAGCTACATCCACCATACCAAACCTACTATGGGAAAAATACCGCTTTTTGTCAATACACCCCTAAATTGAGCATATTTTAACGCCGATATATAAAATGAAGCAGTCCAGGTAAATTGTTAATTTGAGGTTATCATGATTTATGAGAAATGCAGGGATATTTTGCTCAAGGAATTTGAACTTATCCAGAATGCTGTGATTATTCAGGAAAATATTCGTCTTGCAGTGACAGACAGGCAATGGACGGTTTTTGAAGAAAACCTGAACGCGATGAACGGAATAGAAAGCAAACTGGAAGAATTTGAGAGCGAAAGAGAAAAGCTTTTTAATGTTTTTAAAACGCTTGTACATCAGCAGATTTTTGCTGAAAATCTGGACGCCAAAGGCCGGTTTCATATACTTACAGCCTATCTTCCAGAAGATCAGCGTAATGAATTAACTTCGATATATCACAGCCTCAAACTGGAATCTATTAAGCTGAAAATCGCGAATGAATCGCTGGCTGTTTATGTAAATGAAATTAAATCGACTTTAAGGGATTTTTTCGATCTTGCTTTTACAGAGCGCGGCGGAAAAATGTATACAAAAGAGGGAACACATTTTTCACACGACATGCGCAGCATGGTTTTGAACCGCAGTTTTTAAGGAGAAGGCAATGACATCGACATTTATGGGATTGGAAATAGGAAGAAAAGGCGTACAGGCTCACGAGACTGCGCTTAACACAGTCGGTCATAACATAAATAACATGAATACTCCCGGATACTCGCGGCAAAGGGTGCAGTTTGATTCTTTTAATCCTCTTTATCAGCCTGCGCTTAACCGGGCGGAAACTCCTGGGATGCTTGGGCAGGGCGTAGTTGTCGAACGGATTGAACGTGTCCGCGATCAGCTCCTTGACAAAAGAATTGTAATGAACGCTTCTTCGGAAGGCTACTGGGAAACGCGCGATAAATATGTAAGGGACATGGATAGGCTTTATCTTGAAACAGGATTTAACTCGATCAGAAGCAAAATGGATAATTTCTGGGACGCGTGGCAGGAACTTGCATATAACGCTTCCGATATTGAACACCGTGTCGCTGTCCTTAACAGGGGTCAGACTTTAATAGACGGTATAAATATTCATTATCACGGTCTTTCAACATTGCAGCTTATGGCCAATGAAGAAATTGAAATGACCGTTTCAAATGTTAATGAAATAACAAGACAGATAGCCTTGCTTAACGGCGATATTCAGCGTGTAAAAGGGCTTGGTGACAATCCAAATGACTTGATGGACAGAAGAGATTATCTTGTTGATGAACTTTCCAAATTGATTGACATTACCATAACACAAACTGATCCTGATGAGTTTATGCTTCATACTTCAGGCCATGTCCTTGTACAGGGCAGGGTAGCGCGCCAGTTTGATTTAAGAAAAGACACGGACGCTGAAAATTTCGCCCATATGTACTGGCGTGATACAAAAAGCCTTATGACTTTTACAAAAGGCACGCTTGGCGCTCTTTTTGAACTTCGTGATGTAACAATAGAACAGGAAATTCAAAATCTTGATAACTTTACCATGAACTTTACAGATCTTGTAAATGAAATTCACAGTAACGCGTACGGAGCCAACGGAAGAACAGGTATTAATTTCTTTTCCGAATATCCGTATATAACAAATATTAACGGCAATTATGACCGCTCCGGAGACGGAGTATTTGACTCAACATATATTTATAGAATTAACGGGCAGAACTCTCTTGAATCTCAGGCTCAGCCTGGTTTCGAAGGCGTTATTACGCTTTCGGGAGCTGACAGGCAGATACAGGTTTCGTATTATGCGACAGATACAGTTGATGATATCATTAAACGCATTAATAATTCAGGAGCGGAAGTTGTCGCGCGTCTTAACAGGGACGGACATCTTCAGTTAAAAGGCACTCCTGCGGAATTGCTTGACGGACAGAGAGTTAACCCCGATTTTGTTATACGCCATATCGAAGATTCAGGCCACTTTCTTGCAGGCTATGCGGGGATTCTTGTACAGTCAGGGCCGGAGGGCGCTTTTAGCTGGGATCGCGCTGACGCAGTTACAAGTTTCCGAGGCAGCGCGGAAGATTACGCAGTATCTCCTGTCGCGCATCCGTCGGGATGGATAAATATAAATCCCGCGCTGTTAAGGGATCCTTCTTCTGTAGCTGCTGGTTTCGGCGAGAACGGAAGAACTGCGAATCCAGGAAACGGGGACGCCGCTGCGCAAATCGCGTTAATCAGAAACACCAATGTAATGATCGGCCGTTACGCGACTTTTGACGATTATTTCGCGGGCTCTGTCGGTAGTATCGGTTTAATGGGCGAACAGTCAAAAAGGGCTTTGTTAACAGAAAACCAGATAATGAACTATTTAAAGGAATTAAGGGAATCCATTTCGGGAGTCAATATTAATGAAGAGCTGACAGAGATGATTCGCTTTCAGAAAGGGTACGAAGCCGCGGCGCGTTATATAACGACAGTAAACTCCATGCTTGACACCATAATCAACCGAATGGGCGTTTAATTAATTAGAATCAAGGAGTAATGATATGACAAGGGTTTCAACCAATATGCCGATGGTAAGCGCGCAGTATTCCATGAGGCAGCAAGAGCAGAAAATGTACAGTATTCAGAATCAGATAACAGGAAATACAAGGCTTAATAATTTAAGCGATGATCCGATTGCCGCTTCCCATGCGGTAAGATACGATTCATATTTATCGCGCCTTAACCGTTTTGAAAAAAATATCGGATACGCGCAGGATCATTTAAATTATACCCATGATTATCTTAATTCCACAAACAGCATATTACAAAGAATGCGCGAACTTTCAATACAGGCGGCTCACGGTACATACGCGCCCGATGATCTTAAAATAATGGCAGTCGAAGTAAATGAACTTTTAAAAGAACTTGTTTCTGTTTCCAATGTCATGGGTCCTGATGTTAAACAGGCTTTCGCGGGTGACAAGGTATTTACCCAGCCTTTCAGAATCATCGAAGGAACTGTTTCAGGCGGTCAGGAGACAATGATCACAGGAGTAGAATACAGGGGAGCGGGAGCTACGCGCAGGATTGAAATAAGCGATAATATTTTTCTTGATCTTGATATCGGAGGAGATGAAGCGTTCTGGGCCGAGAAAATGCAGGTTTTTTCTACTGTTGACGCGACAGATTATCGCGTAACAGAAAACGGAGCTTTCTTTATTGACGGAGCAGAAATTGAGGTTAATATCGGCGATACGCTTCCAGCAATTGTCGCTAAAATAAACGATTCCGGAGCGCCTGTAAAAGCGTATATTGATATCAATACAAGAGGCCTTGTTCTTGAAGGAACAAGCGCTCATCTTATACGCGCAGAAGACAGGGAAAGCGGACCTACAGTGTTACGCGATCTTGGAATAATAAACGGTAACATGGTTAATAACGCGCCTAACTGGGCGTCTTCTGCAAGAGTAGCCGGAGGTTCTGTTTTTGACATGGTTATCCGTTTAAGAGACGCCATGTTAAGGGGAGATCAGGAATTTATAGGCAGCCAGGGTATCGCAGGAGTTGATCTGGCCCTTGGAAACATCAGATACAGAATGGCTGATGTCAGCAGCAGAAAAGAGAGAGCGGACATGGCATGGTACCGGGTTAATCAGCAGATTCCGAATGTCGCGGCCATGTATGAGCGTGAAGTGGGACTTGATCTTGCTACCGCAGCTACGGATCTTAAAATGTCGGAATTGGCGCATCAGGCGATTTTATCAACAACCGCGAGATTGCTGCCCCAGTCATTGTTGAATTTTTTAAGATAAGAGCATATAGTTAAAAACAAGGAGTATCCAATGAAAGTTGATACCAAGGCTTTGGGTCTGATAGAAATTGATGATAAACAAAAAATAAATTTTCCGCACGGCCTTTTCGGATTTGAAGATTACTGCAAATTTGTGCTATTTGACGACGAGCATGAACCATTTTACTGGCTTCAGTCCGTTGATGAAAAAGAAATAGCGTTTATTCTTATAAATCCCTTTTTATTCAGAAAAGATTATGAGGCGAATGTATCGGACGAAGAACTTTCCGAAATAGGCATTATTTCACATGATAACATTCTGGTTTTTGTTATTGTTACAATTCCGCAGGACGGCAGTCCGATGACAGCTAACCTTCAGGGTCCTTTAATTATTAACAGGGAAAGCATGACAGGAATGCAGGCTGTTATATCTGACGCAAAATGGAAAACCAAACATGATATCCTGTCAGAGATAAACGGGATCGTTAAAGGATAAAATAATGCTGATATTATCAAGAAAGATCAATGAAAAAGTTATAATTAATGATGATATCACAATATCAATTATAGAAATAAGAGGCGATCAGGTGCGAATCGGAATTGACGCGCCGAAAAAAGTAAAGGTTTTCAGGCAGGAAGTATATGACGCGATAAAAGCTGAAAATAAAGCGGCGTCAAAATCAACGCCCGTAATTCCGCATGTGGATTTTACTAAAAAGCAGTAAGAACTTTCATAAAAATTTGATATCATTGTAAAAATATCCCGCTAAGGAAAAATCAATTGAAGACTCAATACCCATACACGATAGTTTTTCATGATGAAAAGATCATCGCCGTAAACAAAGCACCGGGGATTTCTGTAAGCGCGGACAGGTGGGATGAATCAAAGGAAAGACTTGATAAACTTCTTGAAAAAGATTTAAAAATAAAAAAAATATTTACAGTACACAGAATAGACAAGGATACATCCGGAATTGTAATTTTCGCCAAAGACAGTATTACCCACAGGAAATTATCTTCTACATTTGAAAAGAGAGACGTTAAAAAAAGTTATACGCTGATAATTCACGGACGTCCTTCATGGAAAGAGGTTACCTGCGATTTGCCTCTTGTGCCTGACGGTAATAAAAAACATATGACAATAATAGACAAGTACCGCGGCAAGGAATCTTTCACCACCTTTACATTTATTTTAAGCGCGGGTAATTACAGTGTACTGGAAGCGCATCCTTTAACAGGCAGGATTCATCAGATTAGGGTTCATGCCGCGTCCCTTGGTCATCCTGTTGTTTGCGACGGTTTGTACGGAAGCGCAACGCCTGTAAAACTTTCATCTTTTAAACGAAACTGGAAAGGCGATTCTCAAAAGGAAAGACCTTTATTGTCAAGATTAGGGCTTCACGCAAGGGAAATATTATTGCCCGGTTCACAAGTATTTACGGCGCCGCTGCCAAAAGATATGTCAAGCCTTATCAAACAAATGGAAAAAAAGTAGCTATATTTTTCTTGAACCGGGTTTAACAGCCGGGATTCCCTGTTTGCACAATTCGCAATTACTTGCATCCCAATTATTCGTGGCTAATTTTACAGCGGGATAGAACGGCCACTGTATACTCTGAGCTTCATCCGTGCGCCTGTCTACAACACAGGCAAGAGCAGAAATGACCGCGCCTTTTTCCATAAGAACTTTTGCGCATTCCATCGAAGATTTTCCGGTAGTCACAACATCTTCAACAATCAGAATATTTTGTCCTTCCTGTATTTCAAATCCGCGGCGGACAGACATAATTCCGTTTTCGTCCCTTTCAGTAAAAATTGCGGGAAGCGAAAGCTGGCGCGCGACTTCCCATGCGGCGATTATCCCGCCCATTGCGGGTCCTGTAACAATATCAATATTTAATTTCCCCGCTTTTATATCTTCCTTTATGTTATTAACTATATGCGTAAATGCTTTTTCCGCCATTTGGGGATACTGTAAAAGTTTTGCGCATTGAAAATATTGATTCGAATGTCTCCCCGAACTCAGAAGAAAATGCCCTTCCAGCATTGCGCCTGACTTTTTAAGCAGTTCAATAACATTTTCCATATTCTCACCATTTGTTCCTGATTGATATATCGCCTATATTATGCATTTTGTTAGCTGTCATATATTTTTTAATTCCGTCGATTATTTCTATCATGGTATGCGGATTGGAGAATGTCGCGGAACCTACCTGAACTGCGCTTGATCCTGCCATTAAAAACTCAAGCGCGTCTTCCGCGCAGGAAATTCCTCCGATGCCGATAATTGGTATGACTGTTTTTGATTCTTTGACTTTTTCAAAAAGTTCCCAGACAATATTAAGGGCGATTGGTTTCACCGCGGACCCTGAAAGTCCTGCGGATATATTGTCAAAAACAGGTTTCCTGTTAACAACATCAATTGCCATCGCCTTAAAAGTGTTTATTAGGGAAAGCGCGTCGGCGCCTGCGTTTATGCAGGCCTGAGCTACAGCGGAAATTGACGGTGCGTTAGGTGAAAGTTTTACCATCAGGGGTTTATGCCGGCAGACGCGGCGCACGGCGGATACAAGGGCGGCGGCTGTTCCGGGATCAAGACCGAAAGCCATGCCGCCGACTTTAACATTCGGACAGGAGATGTTAAGTTCAATCATGTCAACTGATGATTCATTCAGCAATACCGCTCCTTTTACATACTCATTTGATTCAGCGCCGGACAGATTGGCGATTACCGCAGGTCCCAGATGGCGCAGGTAGGGAAGCTGCTTTTCGATAAACGCGGGAATACCTGAATTTTCAAGACCGATTGAATTCAATAAACCGCTGTGCGTTTCCCAAATACGTACTCCTGTGTTTCCCGGACGCCCTGATAAAGTCAGTCCTTTTGTGCATATTCCTCCAAGAAGAGATACATCCATTATATCAGCATATTCGCTCCCGCTGCCGAAAGTCCCTGATGCCGCGATTACAGGATTTCTTAATTTAACTCCTGCTATATTTACAGAAAGATTCGGACTATTGTCGCTGCTTTGATCATGGCGGATATTTTCCTGCGTTTGATTCATAGTTTCACTCATTAAAAATTATCTCCCGGCTGTTGAATATCGGCCCGTCCTTGCAGCAGCATTTATTACCGTGTATCGTTTTTACGGTGCATCCCAGGCATGCGCCCACACCGCAGGCAAATCTGCTTTCCAAAGAGAAAAAAAACGGCACTTTTCTTGACTCGCATTTTTTCTTTAACGCGCTTAGCATCGCCGTAGGACCGCAGCTTAAAATTAAGTCGTAACTTTCAGGTTCAAAAAGAAAATCAACAATTTTCCCGATAATTGCGTTCCTTCCGTCTTCCGCCGTTATTATAACTTTTCTCGCTTTTGAACCTGCGCCGAGTATCGCTTCTTCTTCTTCTTTCCCGCGAAATCCCTGCTTAAAGCCCGCGTAAAAATGAAATTGATAATCACGCTTTTCTGCGATAAGCGCCGCAAGAGGCGCGACTCCGGCGCTGCCGCCTACAAGCGCAATACACGCGCCTTCTGAAAGCAATACGCTGTTTTTATGCTGCAGGGAAGACGACTCGCAAAAGAAGTCTGACCAGCAATTGCCGATGGGCCCTGTTAGCTGCACTTTCTCGCCTATATACAGCTGGGAAAGTTCCTGAGTCCCTTTGCCTTTCCTTGCGATTAAAAATTTAACAATTTTGGTATTTTCGTTATACTCAAATATTCCGATTGGACGTGGTAAAAAAACTGAAGTTCGCAAAGGCTTTAACATGAAAAACTGGCCCGCTTTGGGCGCTTTATGTTCCCATACAAACTGGAGAATAAAAAATTCATTGTTGATTGATGTATTATTAACAAGTTCACATACAAGACTACTGCTCATGACTATACTCCAATTTTACAGGACTTTAATATTTCATCCCTCATCTTAACTGCTGCCTCTCTTGCAGCTTCGGCGGCGAAAGAATAATTTGCCCTTTCCACTCCATCTTTTTTTTGCCATGCTGTGATAATCGAACGTGAAGCGTTTACAACGCCGCCGTTTCTGTTTTTCAAAAGGAGAGCCGCATCCTGCGCGCCGCCGCCCTGTGTTCCGTAGCCCGGAATCAGGAAAAACAAATGCGGGTATGTTTGCCTGATAACAGCGGCTTCTTCCCTTTCGGTGCAGCCTACGACAACTCCGAATATATTATATCCGCATCTGCCTTTATACTCATTTGTAAGAGAAGAAATTTTCTCTCCAATAATATTATAAGCATATTTTTGATTTGTGTCCTGTACTTTATTAATATTTAATTGTTCAATGTTATTCGAAACTATTAAGCTTTCGATATCTTTCCTTCCGGGATTACTTGTTCTCATAAGAACAAACGCGCCTTTTCCGCAGGACTTTGCTTCTTTCAGCCACGGTTCTATCGAATCCATGCCCATATACGGATTTAACGTAACAAAATCAGATTCAAAGTCTCCTGAAAAATGGGCTTTCGCGTAACGGATCGCCGTGTCCGCGATATCGCCGCGTTTAATGTCGGCTATTACAAGGCAGCCTTTATCCCGTATGTATTTTAATGTTTGCGCGTAAACGCTCATTCCCCTGATACCCAGCTCTTCATAATAGGCAATTTGCACTTTAAAACATGCCGCGATGTCAAAAGAAGCGTCTATAACCGCCTTGTTAAAGGATAACACAGCATCAGCGTCATCATTGGCTTTCTTTCTTTCAGAATCGGGAATATAATCTTTACAGGTATCAAGACCTATGCAAACATGACCTTTTGATTCGATACTCTCATAAAGTTTGTCAATATTCATTTCCGCAAAAGCGCGCATTACTTAAAGTCTCCGGCGGATATTATTTCATCGCAGTATTCGCAGCGGTATGTGCGCAGCTCCTCATTCTCCAGATGAAAAACATGCGTTATATATTTCTCCGTAGAACTGATGCAGCGCGGATTTTTGCACAAGAGCACATTTTCTACTTTTTCAGGGAGTGACAGTTTTATTTTTTTTGTTATGCGCTCATTTTCAATTATATTTACGGTGATATTCGGATCTAAAAGGCCCAATACATCAAGATTAATTGAAATTGTATTGTCTATTTTTATTATGTCTTTTCTTCCGCACCTTGGCGAAGTGGCGTTCGCAACATATGCGACCATGTACGGCGCTTTATCAAGGTGCAGCCAGTTGAAGATGCGAATCCCAAGACCAGCTTTAATATGATCGATCACTATCCCGTTGCGTATCTCCTCTATATTCAGCATGTTAAACCACCCCCAGTATTGATGCTAACAGGGCCATGCGGACATACATTCCGTATTTTGCCTGTTTGAAATACGCAGCTCTAGGGTCATTATCAATTTCTACAGAGATTTCATTAACGCGCGGAAGCGGGTGAAGGACTATTAATTTTTCCCTGCCCGTTGCAATTTTATCGGCGTTTAAAACATAGGTATCTTTAAGGCGGATGTAATCATCTTCATTGAAAAATCTTTCTTTTTGAACCCTTGTCATGTAAAGAATATCAAGTTCGGGTATGGATTTTTCAAAATTTGTATTTTCACAATAACCGACATTTTGCTTTTTAAGATTGCTTTTTATATAATCAGGGAGAACAAGCTCGGAAGGAGAAATAAAAATCATTCTGATATTTTTATACCGCGATAAGGCTTTTGCAAGCGAATGCACTGTTCTGCCGAATTTTAAATCTCCGCAAAAACCTATGGTAAAGTTCTCAATTTTTCCATAAAGGCGTCTTATTGTAAGAAGATCTGTCAGCGTCTGGGTCGGGTGATGATGCCCGCCGTCGCCCGCGTTAATTACAGGGACAGATGAATAGCGTGAAGCAAGTAAAGCGGCTCCTTCCTTTGGGTTACGCATTACTATTGTGTCCGCATAGCTTGACGCCATTCTTATTGTGTCTGCAAGACTCTCGCCTTTGGAGGCTGAGCTGGAACCGGGATCGGCAAAACCGAGACAGCTGCCTCCTAAACGCAACATTGCCGCTTCAAAACTAAGGCGGGTTCTGGTGCTTGGTTCAAAAAAGAGGGTGGCAATGAGCTTTCCGTGGCAGCTTTCGCGAAGATATTTCCCGTCTTTTTCAATATTTTCGGACAGCGAAAACAAAGATTCCATTTCATCAAGTGAGAAATCCTCAGGTTCAACAAGGGATCTTCCTTTAAGATTGGATATCATTCAGATCTTACCTCTTCCGGCTCCATGAATCAAAAAATATTGATTTTAACAGAATCTTGAAAAATTATAATGTATTTATTAAGATTGTGGAAGGTGGAAACAGAAAACTCTTATAAAAAAATTGTAAATTCCCTCAAACGAAGAAAAAAAGGCTCTACCGCAGCGGATATTTGCGCTTCCACGGCTCTTCCGCTTTATACTGTTAATGAGCTTCTGCCGAAAGCCGCCGATGAATATTCAGGTCATTTACGTGTAACACAGTCCGGTGAAATTCTTTATTATTTTCCAAACGGTTTTGCCAGCCGTTTTCACGGTTTTGGTGTTTCATTAAAGAAAATTACAGACAAAACAACCTCTTTCGTCAGATCTTCTCTTGTTTTCCTGTTTAAAGTCTGGATAATGGTCATGCTTATCGGTTATTTTGTGCTTTTTATCGCACTCGCTCTTGCGACTGTCTTTATTCAAATAGCGGCAAAATCAAACAAGGATTCAGACAGGGGAGGAGGTATAAATTTCAGCGCGTTTGATCTTTTATGGAGGATTTGGTTTTATCAGCAATTAACCCGTCCCCTCAATAACTATCCCGGGAATATAAAATGGAAAGACAAGGAAAAGAAACGTCCAATGCATAAGGCGATTTTTTCATTTGTTTTCGGCGAAGATGATCCGAACAAAAACTTTGACGATCAGATTAACAAGGCAGTCATATCATTTCTTCAGGCAAACAGGGGGGTTATATCTCTTGCTGAGTATATGGCGTTTACGGGAGAGAACTCTCTTGATGCGGAAAAAAGTATTTTATCTTTTTGCTCAAAGTTTAATGGAAGCCCGGAAGTTACGGAAGAAGGGACGATTGTTTACCGTTTTGAAGAAATATTACTCCGCTCTGATACAAATAAAAACAGCGAACTGATTCCTCCTATAAAAAGGTTAAAAATATTTTCCGGTAATTCAAAGAAAATGAACGGGTTATTTATCGCTATTAACGCGGTTAATCTTTTATTCGGCTCTTACTTTTTTTATCAGTCTTTTGCAGCAGGACAAATGATCCACAATTTTATTAGTGAAACCGCTTACAGCCTGTACGGGTATACTCATTATTTCCTTCACTTCATTATAAATGAGCCTCATAATTTTATACGAATTGTTTTGGGGCTTGTTCCGCTTTTATTTTCCCTGTTTTTCTGGATCATTCCCGCGATGCGCAATATCCTTGAAAAGAAAGAAAACGAAGGCATAAAACTTTTAAACTTTAAACGTTTTTCTTTCAGTAAAATATGGTCTTCCCCTTTAAATATTGATATAAATAATATTCAAACATCCCTTCCTGAGTGCCGCCCCAAAGACATTGCCGCGGCTTCGGACAGGGTAATTAAGGATATCGGCGCAATCTCAAGCCCGGAAATTTTAATGGCGGAGAGTGGAAAAACCATTTATTCTTTTAATAAACTTGAAAAGGAAAAAATAACGCTTGAAAAATACAGAAGCGGCATTGACACATCACGTTTACAGCTGGGCGGCACTGTTTTTGATTCAGGCAGGTAAATTTTTTTACTTGAGGCTTTTCCAAAACTTCAGCTTTTGGAAAAGCTACCTTAGATTTAACGGAAAAACCGACTTAAAAGTCGGTTTTTCGAAAGCCTTTTCCGAAACTAACCGAGTTTTGGAAAAGGCTCATTTATATAGCTGCTCATTATCTTCACGTATTTTTTTAAGCTCGTTCGCTATTCTTATATGTTTGGAGACTTTATCGTTAAGCTCTTTGGATTTAAAAGGTTTTACAATAAAGTCGGAAGCTCCAAGTGAAATCGCCTCATTTACATGTTCCTGCGTTCCTTCGGTAGTTATAATTATTATCGGGGTGTGCTTATGATCAGGCAGCGACCTGATAATATTTATAAGATCAAATCCGTTTAAAACAGGCATTACATAATCAAGAAGAATTAAATCCGGTTTTTTGGTTTTCAGAAAGTCAAGCACATCTTCAGATTTGGAAAGCACGTACACTTTGTAACTGTCATGCAGGGCATATTGAATGGCCCGCAGCATACTGACAACATCATCAACTGCAAGAACAATTGGTCTGTTTTTTCCGTCATCCTGTGAAGTCTTATTATACTTTTTTAATTCCAAATGATTATCAATAATTTCAACTAACTTGGGAGTTGAAACAGGCTTGATCACATAATCAACAGCGCCGAGGCTGAGACCTTTAACAACGCTTTCCCTGTCGCTGTTGCCTGTTAGAAATATTACAGGTATTTGAGCGTAACGTTCATCGGCTTTCAGACTTTTAATAACATCATAGCCGTCTATATCAGGCATATTAACGTCCAATAAAATCAAATCAGGTTTAAAGTACCCCAATAGTTCAAACAATTTTACGGATGATTCCGCTAGAAATACTTCATAATATTTTGAGAGTCTGCTTTTTACGGAAATCAGACTGTAATTTACATCATCAACATAAACAATTTTTTTAGACCCTGATTTAATCTCAGGCAGCGGATCATGATTTGAACTTTTCATTATCAGAGTCCTCCTTATCTATCCAAGTCAGAAAGCCTTTGAACAATTTGCGTAAAATCCATTCTGTCAATGTTATCACGAAGCCAGTCCGTAAGTCCCCCGTCTGATACATATTTATATTTTTCAATTTCTGCCATTGCTTCATCAGCCTCATCCAAATCATAATCCCTACATGCGGTAAGAAGTTTTAAAAGCGTTTGATTATCAGGAATATCTTTCTTTGGTTTTGGATTTTCGGCTTCCAGTTTTGAAAGTAATTCTTCAATGTCAAAAACAAGTTTATGCGAGGAATCAAGAAAAACTTTTGTATTGTTTTTTATAAATGTAATATCGTTTGTTTTTGCAGCATTTTCCAGATTTGCTGCATCTTTCCCTGTTTGCTCGGCAAAAATATCAAAGCTGGTTCCTTTGATGCCGTGTACTTTAACTCTATAATTTGAAAGAGAAAGCTCTTCTGTTTCAGGAGAAGTCAGGGAAGAAAATAATTCTTCGCAGACAGTTTCTATCTCATCAAGCATGGAACTGACGCTTATTGCGTAGGAGCGAAGTAATTTTAAATATATTTTTTCGTCCCCGTCAAAACGCTCAAGTCCCTTAATTATATCCAAACCTTTAATTTCCGTATTTAAAAGCGATGAACTTGCTTTATTATCTTTTTCGGCGGTGTTTTCAACATCGTCTCGCGTGTTTTTATTTAGCAGGTTTTTTGCATATTCCGTAACAGCGGTTTCTGCTTCTTCAAAATCACTGTGAAGAACATACTCCTTGATTTTATCTATAAATATCTTTGTCTCTTTTGAATATTTTTTAATTTTTGACAATATATCCAATGCGCCTTTTCTGTTATATGCGGCGCACATTTCCCTAATTGCCAGTAGTTTAAGCTGCAAATCTTCGATATCTTCGTCAGCGCTGTATTCATCCTGAAATGACTCATATTTTTCCAGTACTTTATGCATTTCTTTAAGGAATTCAGGAACAGATGATGTTATCTGATCAATATCGCTCTCGCGTCCGTTCTTTTCCAGATTACTCGCAAACTCTGCCAGTGCTGTTTCGCCTATATTCCAAAGCGAACTTTTTATTCCGTGAACGATAATTGTAAATTTCCGTAAAATATTATCTTCCTTAAACCAGGCTGTTTTGTTCTGTTCTTCCAGCCATAATATTGCCTTGCGGGCATCCCTTGTAAATGATTCGTGCAAATATGTATCAGTCTGCGGAATATTCAACCTGTTTACTTCAGCTTTTTGTTTTTCAGCGGCTTCAATAACTTCCGGCAGTTGTTTGTCGCGTATTAATTTGTTCAGTATTGAATCTAACTGTCTTATATCAATCGGTTTTGAAATAAACTCGTCAAAACCATTTTCAAGAAATATTTCCGCCTGTCCTATCAATGCATTAGCTGTAAGAGCAACAATGGGAGCAGTATAACCAAGATTCCGGATATGCATGGCTGCTTCCATTCCGTCCATTTCAGGCATCATATGATCCATAAATATAATATCATAGACTTTTCCGCTTTTAATCTTCTCAATCGCCTCATATCCGGTTTGGGCTGTATCAATTTTTAGTCTATAAAGCTTCATAAGTCCGACAGCGACATAAAGATTTGTCTCCACATCGTCAACTATCAGCACGCTTCCGTAAGGCATGGGGCTGCGTTCAATTTGCCCTCTCTTTCTGCGTGAAAAATAACTCATCTGCTTATCTTTAAAATTAGATACGGTCTCTTTGCCTAATACTTCCGTGTCAATCGTTTCCTGCGGCAGGCAAATTGTAAATACTGAACCCTTTCCTGGTTCGCTTTGAACATGAATCTCCCCGTTCATAAGCGTGACAAGCTGCCTTGTTATAAACAAGCCAAGGCCCGTTCCTTCTATGGTTACATTTTTCTCCTGATTGAATCTGGAATATTCATCAAACAGCCTGTCCAATTCTTCTTTCTTCATTCCAGGACCCGTGTCACATATCTTTAACTCAAGTATTATTTCATTAATTTTTACGGAAGGCTTCGCTGTAACCGACATGGTAACCTTTCCGGCGCTGGTGTACTTAAACGCGTTTGACAGAATGTTATTTAAAATTTGTTTTATCCGGATTTCATCGCCTAAAAGATTAGCCGGAACATTTTCATCAATTTGAAGCTCAAATTCAATAGGTTTACTGTTAATATGCATCATGTTTAAATGCATTGAATCGCTTATCATATCCGCTGTTTTATACTGAGCGGGCATGATATCCATTTTTCCGGCTTCAATCTTTGAAAAATCAAGTATGTCGTTAATGATACCCAAAAGCATTACGCACGAACTGTAAATCTTGCCAAGCCCTTCTTCTATTTCCGCAGGAAGCGTTGTGTGCTGAATAAGAAGTTCTGTAACGCCCAGAATAACATTCATCGGCGTACGTATTTCATGGCTCATGTTTGCGAGAAACGACGATTTTGACCGCGAAGATGCAAGAGCGGCAGCTTCCATTTCTTTTCTTTTGGTTATATCCCGTGCAATACCCATAACTCCCACAACTTCACTGTCAAGGATTAAAGGCATTTTAATTGTTTCATATAACGGATTCGTTCCGTCAAAGCGCGGTATATGCTCTTCTATTACCAGAGTTCGGCCTTCATTTATTACCTTAAGGTTTGTTTCTTCATAAGCTTTTACCTCTTCTTCTGAGTATTCAAGACTTTCCCTGTCGTTCTTTCCGATAATATCATCATAGGTTTTGTTAAAATGTTCCAAAAGACTTTTATTGCATTGAGTAAAATCCAGATCAAGATTCTTTGTAAAAATAAGATCAGGTATTGAATCAAAGAGCGTTGTCAGAGTAGTTGTCTGCAGCGCAAGCTCGTATGTCCTTTTTGCAACCAAAGAATGACGGTTTATCGCACTTGCTAGCATCAGGCTTACAGAACGCAGAATGGCGATTTCATCTTCGGAAAAATCGCGCTCGTTTTTACAGTCATCAATGCTGAAAAACCCCCAGAACTGTTTATCCAGAAAAAGGGGAATCATACAAACAGATTTAATATCATAGCCTCCAAAGAACAATTGTTCTTTATTCTGCATTTTTGAAACCTGACTGTTTATATATTCACCCCGCATAAACTTTGATTCCAGATAAGGCTTGTCACTGTAGGGAAATTTTAAATCGGCATAAACCTGATTCTGTATATCTTTTTCGTCTGACCAGTAATATGCGCAGACATAATGCAAATTATTATCAATTAATTCATTGCGCCATATAAATACTCGATCTGCATCCGCCGAACGGCACACAAGTTCCATGCTTTTTAACATAGGAACTTCAATGTCTTCATTTTCATCAGTTGTAAGAAGAAGGACTGCCGCATTATTAACAGCTTCAAGCATTCTATCCCTGTGCTTAATGGTTTCCATCATATTGAAATGCTCGCGCATATCGCGCGTATAACCAAGAATAACGTCATTGTCCCTGTACTTGGCCCTTACAAGCGTAATCTCCGAGGGAATGAGCGTATGATCGTCCGGCATCTTGTGCATCCAGTCGAATTTGCAATAACCTTTCTCAAAAGCTTTGGTCACATAATTTAAAGCTTTTTCATCAGATCGTTTTCCATCAGGCTGGCATTCAGGCGAGCAGTCTTTAAGAAATCTTTGCGCATATTCATTCTTGTCCTTAAAGCCGTACATTTTTACGGCAGCGTTGTTACAGTCAATTGTCCGCAGCGTTTTATCCCATATCTGGGCGCATACAGGAGATGTATCAAGCATAAGCATTGCAAGTTCGCTTGCTTCATATATTTCGTTCATATGTTCATTACTATATTTATTCATCTGAGTTAAAGAGGTTCAAAATCCCCAGCGCCATGTTTGCATAACGGGCATATAAAATCGTCCGGCAGACTGTCGCCCTCATGAACATATCCGCATATCTTGCACACAAAGCCTTTTTTTGCGTCTTTGGCAGGCTGAGGTTTGGGTTTTATGTTATCAAAATAATATTGATATGTTACGCTCCTTTCATCTGATAAAACAACAGACTGGGTAACATCTGCGATAAATATGGTGTGAGTGCCGTAATCATATGAAGCTGCGGTTTTAGCTGCGATCATACAGTTTACATGCTCGCTTACAAAACGAATCCCGTTGGCGGCGCGGTCGTTATAGCCGCAGCCTGCAAATTTATCCGTATCTTTCCCGCTTGAAAAGCCGAATTGCTGAAATATCCTGAAGGGCGCGCTTTCAGACAATATGGAAATGTTAAAAGCTCCTGTTTTTAGGATCATGTCATGGGTATAATTTGCCTTGTTTACAGCGATGGAGATTCGTAAAGGAGAGGCTGTTATCTGAATAGCTGTGTTTATAATACAGCCGTTGTCTTTGTCTCCGTCCCTAGAGGTTAATACAAAAAGACCGTAAGAAAACCTGAACATCGCGTTTGGGTCGATTGAGGAAGGTTTAACAACCTGTACAGTCGCTGAAGAACCTGCAAACGCGGTATTAGCTGTATTAGGGAAATCAACAGCGATTGCTTTTGCTATTGCTTCAATATCTGTTAACTGTTCTATCTTGAGGCTGGATTTCAAACTGAGGATTTGTTCCAGAATCCTGATATTTTTACATTCACGAAGCTTCTCTCGGATTAAACCGCCGCTTGCCGCTGCCCATGAACCGTTCTCAATTACAGCAACTGTGCGGTTTTGAATATTATGCGCGGCAAGATCATTTATTAAATCTTCCATTGAGATAAAAATCCCCGCGTTATATGTCGTGGAAGCAAAAACAAGATGGCTCCACCTGAAGGAAGCGGCAATGATTTCGGACGCGGGTGTAACAGAAACATCAAACATAACAGTCTTTATATTCTTTTCCCGGAGACTGCATGAAAGTATTTCCGCCGCATTCTCGGTATTGCCGTAAACAGACGCGTAGGCGATCATTACTCCTTTTTCTTCCGGCTGGTAGCTGCTCCAAAGCATGTATTTATTAATGATTGCGGTTAAATTATTTCTCCATACAAAACCATGAAGAGGGCAGATCATTTCGATAGAAACCGTTGATGCTTTCTCAAGCAGCGCCTGAACCTGGTCTCCGTATTTGCCTACAATATTCGTGTAATAACGCCGGTATTCGTCAATATAATCTTTTGCGAAATCCACTTCATCTGCGTAAAGAGCGCCGTTCAGCGCTCCAAATGTTCCAAAGGCATCCGCAGAAAAAAGGATTTTATCAGCCGAATCATAAGTTACCATTACTTCAGGCCAGTGAACCATCGGCGCCATGATAAAATGAAGAGTGTGTTTTCCTGTATTTAATGTGTCGTTCTCATTTACAATAACAGTGTCTTTATCAAAATCAAACTTAAAATTAAAAAATTGCTTAATAAAAGTCAATGTTTTGGCGCTGCAGACAATCTTTACGCCTGGATACCTTGCGATTAATTCTGCAAGTGACGCGGAATGATCCGGTTCCATGTGCTGTACTACAATATAATCAAGCTTTCTTCCGCCCAGCGCAAAAACGACATTTTCCAGAAATCTATGCTGTACCGCCCTGTCTGATGTATCAAACAAAACAGTTTTTTCGTCAGTTAAAAGATATGAGTTATATGATACACCCCCTGCTACAGAATAAACACCTTCAAACATGGCCAAGCGCCTGTCGTTTGCTCCTACCCAAAACAGGTCGTCTTTAATCTTTTTGGTACAATGCATAATATCCCCCACAAATTAATAAAAATCACGAGAATCGTATTAAAACACGGAATAATGTTTTACTGACAGACGCGGGATTTGAACCCACCGCCTTCAGCTCCGGAGGCTGACGCTCTATCCAAATGAGCTAGTCTGTCTTTACGGTCAATTTAAATCATATGAGCTTTGATGTCAATGTGAGAGTATTTTGTTAACAGACTTTACAATTCATACATTTGTACAATATGTTGTACAAGGCTATTACAAGCCTGTTGTACAAGACTATTACAGCCTGTTGCACAAGACTATTACAAACCTTTGTACAAGGCTATTACAACCTGTTGTATAAGGTTAATACAACGTTGAGTAATGGTTTTTTATAGATTTCTAAGTATTTCCGCGTTGTCCCTGCGGTTCCACCTCAGAGCGATATCATAAGCGCTTTCTGATGCAATGTTTTTGGCGGATTTATCCGCGCCCAGTTCAAGAAGCAAGTTAATATATTCAGGGGTGCCGTATCTTGCCGCTATATGAAGAATAGTGTTGCCGGAATTGTCGGATGAGTTAATAAGCCTGCCTGAGAAAAGCGCGTTAATGCATATACTGCCTTTTTCAAAGGAAATCTCACCTGGTGTTTTATTATCGACAGCGGTAATGAATGGATCAGCGCCCGATTCAGCAAGTATTTTGGCTGATTCCCATGCTTCTGTGTCAATTGCTATTCTAAGAGGCGTTTTTCCGTTACTGTCGACAGAGTTGATTCTGGCTCCCTGACTGATAATCGATCTGATAATATTATCCGGCGCTCTTTCCTGAATCGCGATATGAAGAATTGAATTACCCATATCATCGGGCACATTGATACGGTTATCTGTAAGCAATGAAGATACCATCTGCAAAGATACGCTTAACGAAATCTGGAAAGGCGTTCTGTTTCTTGTATTACGGGCGTGAATGGATACTCCGGTTTTAAGAAGCATCTGCACTAGATCATGGCTCTCAATACTTACAGCGATATGAAGAGGAGTATCGCCTCTTGTATTTCTGGTTGAAGAATCAGCTCCGCCGCGCAAAAGTTTTTCGGCGGAAGAAACAGCCGCGGATCTTACAGCTTCCATCAAAGGAGTATTTCCTTCTGTGTTTCTGACTTCCAGATTCGCGCCGAGGGTAATAAGGAGCGTTTCAACATCGATGGCGCCGAGTGTTACCGCATCGTGAAGGGGAGTATTTCCGTTCAGTGAATGGGCGTTAATGTCAATTCCCGCAGCTATTAAATAAGCTACTGAATTTAACGCATTCCATCTGACAGCGGCGTGAAGAGCAGATGTACCCTGATTGTCACGCGCGTTTAAATTGGCGTTATTCTCGATCAATGTTCTGATTGTTGAAGTATTGTCGGTTCTAATAGCCATAAAAAGGGGAGTCTGGCCTGCCGCGTTAACCGCGTTTGCATGTATTCCGCTTCTAATAATTAAAGGAATGGCGTTGTTTAAATTCCATTCAGCCGCGTAATGAAGGATAGTATTTCCTAAACCGTCTTTCGCGATTAACGTATCAGAATTAATTATCCATTGGCGCATGGGAGAAGATGAAAGGGCGATATATAAGGGACTGTCTCCTGTACCGTTAAGAGCGAATATATTTGCTCCTGACGAAATTAGAAATTCCCCGTTTTCCCTCTGGTTTGTTCTGACAGATATATGAAGAGCTGTATCTCCGTCTCTGTTTCTTGCGTCTATAAGAGCTCCGCTGTCAAGAATACGCGATAAATGTTCCGGATTTCCCCTGTTTATAACAGAGGCGTGAATCACTGTATTGCCTTTACTGTCTCTCTGGATTATCGTTTCATTTGTTATCAACTGGAAAAAGGTATTATTATCGGACTTTATGGCGATGTCAAAAGGAGTTAAGCCTGAATTGTCTGCGGAGAATATCTCAGAACCGCTGGTTATCAAAACAGGTATTAAGGAATTACGTCTTTCCTGAACAGCAAGATAGAGTGGTGTTTTTCCTTCGATGTTCCGTATATAAACATCGCTTCCGCCGTTTAAAAGGGCCTGTATAACATCAAGAGATCTATTCAGGATAATCGCAATATGAAGAGGTGTTTCGCCGTATTCATCGCGTAAATTAGGATCAGCGCCTTTTCCGATTAACATGGTGACAATTTCTTTATGGACTTCACTGGGGACACCGGTATGCAAAGGAGTGTTGCCTCTGGCATCCCGCGAGTTTACATCAGCGCCCTTAGCGAGCAGCATTGATACAACAGAAACATTTCCCTTGCGGACAGCTTCATGAAGAGCTGTCGCGCCGGAAGCGCTTTTAACATCAAGATCGATATTTTTATCAAGGAGATATTCAATAAGACCTGTGTAATCATCAATTACAGCAAAATGGATGGGAGCAAGTCCGTCGCCGCGTCTGATATTATAGTTTGCGCTGCGAACCGCGGGCCCCATGTATTGAAATATAGGATTCTCTGAATAAGCTCCGGCTAAAATAAGCAGTTCGGCTGTTTCCATATGTTTTTTTGAATCTGTTCTTTCAAACGCATAATCCAGAGCGTTTTTTTCATTAATATCATTTTTATTAATTACAGCGGATGATGAAGGAATTAAAGCTAAGATATCATGCACAGCCTGAACATTTCCTGCAATAGACGCTAAATGAAGAACGGTCTTTCCTGTATTATCATATGTTGCAATATTTGCGGGTGTTAAAATAGAACTAAAAATTGTATTATTTCTTTCAAGGGCGAGGGAAGCGGCTGTTGTATTATTAAGCCCAAGATGAATATCAGCTCCGGCCGCGGCAATTATTCTTGCCGTAACTATATCATTTTGTTCAATACTTATTCCAAGCGGGCTTTGTCTCCTGCTGTCAAGAGCATTAACATTGGCGCCTAAAGATATGAAGAAAGAGGCAAGCTGCGAATCCCTTGCGTCCGCAGCATAATGGAGAGGCGTTCTTCCCGTTGAGTCTTTAGCGTTTACATCCACTTCGCCGAGGAAGTATCCTCTTGCACTGCTGTCTCTGTTCTGAAGCAGAGTCCAGATATCAGGCGCGGTATTGGCTGGGGTGCCGGTTACAGTATTGGTTCTCGGCGCAGGCGCTTCTTCAGGCGGATTTTCTTTAGGATTACTTATACAGCCAATTAAGAGAGCTAAAAAAACTGACATAACGCTTGTCAGTGAAATAATAAAAGACGCTTTTTTCATGCGTATATTATCGGCATATTAATAGTGAGGAGTTAGCAGTGAAGAATCAGGGATTTTTTACTGCAAAGCAGGCTACTATGTGATCTTCGCTGCCATTGGCAAGTTCAAGCTGAGGCTGGCTTATTTTACATTTATCCATTTTGCAGGGACAGCGGTCATAGAAATAGCAGCCAGGGCGTTGAATATTGGGAGAAGGGACATCTCCTTTAAGAATGATTCGCTTTCTTGCGGTTTCAATTTTTGGATCGGGTATCGGAGCTGAAGATAAAAGAGCTTGTGTGTACGGATGAAGAGGGTTTTTGTAAAGGTCTTTGTATGAACTGACTTCGACTATTTTTCCCAGATACATTACTGCGATTCTGTCTGATATATATTCGATAACTGCCAGGTCATGGGCGATAAATAAATAGGAAAGGTTAAACTCCTTTTGAATATCCTTAAAAAGGTTTAATATCTGGGATTGTATTGAAACATCCAGAGCGGATACAGGTTCGTCCGCAAGGATGAGCTGCGGATTCAATGCAAGAGATCTTGCGATACCGATACGCTGCCGTTGTCCTCCTGAAAACTCATGCGGATAACGGTTCTTGTAAAACTTTAAAAGCCCGACAAGATCCATTAATTTTTCTACCCTGATTGCAATCTCTTCGCTGCTGATCTCAAGAAGGCCCAGTTTCTTGTAAATACGAAGGGGCTCAGCGATTATATCGCCTGTTGTCATTCTGGGATTAAGCGATGCATAAGGATTCTGAAAAACAATCTGCATGTTGCGCCTTGCTTCAAGGAGTTCCTTCCTGCTCATTCCGATAAGGCTCTTCCCGTTCAGTGTAATCTCTCCTGATGTCGGCGTGTAAAGCTGGGCCAATGCGCGCACCACCGTGGATTTGCCGCAGCCGGATTCTCCTACCAAACCGAGAGTTTCTCCCTTATCAAGAGAAAATGAAATGCCGTCTACTGCGTATATATATTGCTTTTTCCTGTTAATAATTCCCTTGTATCCGTCAGGAAAATGCATGCAAAGGTTTTTTACCTCGAGTAATCTTTCCATTATTTGACTCCTACCCAGCAGGAGGCGGCATGACCATTTCCGTAATCTGTTTCTTCCGGATAACGGGTTCTGCAAATTTCTTCCGCTTGTGCGCATCTGGGAAAGAACGGGCAGCACGGAGGAAGGTCGATAACATTGGGCGGCTGCCCGGGAATTGAAAACAGGCGCTCTGTACCCAATTTATCAAGACGCGGGACAGAGTTTATAAGTCCCTTTGTATACGGATGTTTGGGTCTTTCAAAAATATCTTCGGTAAAGCCGCGCTCAACTATACGGCCAGCGTACATTACATAAATTGTATCGCACATTCCGGCAACTACGCCAAGGGAGTGGGTAATCAGAATAACAGCGGCTCCGAACTTCTGTGTCAACTCCTTCATTATATCAAGAATCTGGGCCTGAATTGTAACATCGAGCGCGCTTGTCGGCTCGTCCGCAATTAAAATCTCCGGGTTGCATGAAAGGCCCATCGCTATCATTACGCGCTGGCACATACCGCCTGAGAACTGGTGAGGGTAACTGTTGATTCTTTCTTCCGCGGCGGGGATTCCCGCCATAGTGAGCATCTCTACCGCGCGCTTTCGCGCTTCCTTGCGGTTCAGTTTCTGATGAAGCTGAATTGTTTCTACCATCTGCGTGGAGATTCTTAAAAACGGGTTTAAACTTGTCATCGGATCCTGAAAGATCATCGCTATCTTCGCTCCGCGAATCTGGCGCAGCTTTTTCTCATTCATTTTAAGGATATCTTCATCGTTGTAGATTACCTCTCCTCCGACAATCTTTCCCGGCGGAGACTGAATCAGGTTTATTATCGAAAGATTAGTAACAGATTTTCCCGATCCCGATTCTCCGACAATGCCCATTATTTCACCCTTGTGCAATGAGAATGAAACATCGTCCACCGCTTTTACTACACCCTCGTCGGTGAAAAAATGCGTACTTAAGTTTTTTACCTGAAGTATTGTTTTATCTGATGTCATCTCTTACATCCTGTTTTTTCCCTGCGGATCAAAAGCATCCCTAAGACCGTCGCCGAGGAAATTCATAGCGAACAGAAATAGCGTCATCATCACAGCGGGGACAAGTAAAAGCCATGGATAAAGTTCCATGCCTCTTACGCCTTCGTCTATAAGAGAGCCCCATGATGACATTGGAGCGGAAACGCCAAGACCCAAAAACGACAGGAAACTCTCGGACATGATAAAGCCAGGAAATGACAGGGTAGAGTAGATAATGATGATTCCAAGCGTATTGGGAAGAAGGTGCTTGCCTATAATGCGCGGAGTTGAAGCCCCTACCGATTTTGCTGCCTCTATAAACTCAGAGTTTTTAAGGCTGATAATTTGTCCCCGTACAACACGGGAGATTGTCAGCCACGAGACAAGTGCAATCGCTATAAATAAAAGGTATATACTCCTCCCTCCGAAGAGCGCCATAAAGACAATGACCACCATCATGTAGGGAAGACCGTATATGATATCGACAATGCGCATCATAAAGTTATCAAGCCTGCCGCCGATATAACCGGCGACAGCTCCCCAGATAATACCGATTAAAAGCGCAGTAATTGTTCCGACTACTCCTATGCCGAGTGAAATCCTGCCTCCGTGAATTGTGCGGGAAAGAACATCGCGCCCAAGAATATCTGTTCCAAGAATATATACCCTTTTATGTACAGGGTCCGTTTCAAGTTCTGCTCTCATTTCAGCAAGATCGGCTCTTTCCTTTTCTGTGTATTCCGTTCTACCTTCCCTTTCCATTAGCCTTACAAGATAGGCTTCACGGACACGAAGTCTTACAGTTCCGGCGTTTTCAAAGGAAGGAGGTAAATGAATATGCCGCATTTCCTGCCTTTCGTACGGATACAAAGGGAGAACCGGCGCTGAAAGAGAGATAATAAAATAGAGCAATACTATAATAAGGCCTGCAAAGGCCATTTTATTCTTCTTTAATCGTTTCCACGCGTCTGCGTAAAGAGATATCGGCTTTACACTCTGGCTGAACTCGTTAAGCGCGGTTTCAACTTTCTTTTTTGCAAATAACATTTTTCAGGAACCTTACTTATATGAGATGCGCGGGTCAAGAAACCCGTAAATAATATCCACAATAAAATTAAGAGCTATTAATATTACCGAATACACAATTACCGTTCCCATGATCATTGTATAATCGCGGTTTGTAGCGGAGCGGACAAAATGCATACCCAATCCGGGGATTGCGAAGATTTTCTCTACAACAACAGAACCTGTAATGACGACCGCCATCGCAGGCCCCAAATAACTTACAACAGGAAGGCACGCGCCCTTAAGCACGTGTTTAAATATAATTACAGGCATTGAAAGCCCTTTGGCACGCGCCGTACGCACATAATCGGAGCGCAGTGTTTCAAGCATGCTTGCCCTCATTAAACGGGCGATATAGGCGAACTGCGGCATACATAACGTAATTGCAGGCATTATAATTGTTTTAAATCCGTGGCGGCCGTCTATCCAGCCTGACGTTGGCAGCCACTTAAGTGTAATTGCGAAAATCAGCATGAGTACAGGCCCGATTACGAAGGTAGGAATCGAGATACCCGCTACAGCGACAGACATGAAAGAATAATCGGCGATTGTATTTTGCTTTAAAGCAGAAACTATACCTGCGGTTACCCCAAAAACAAGCGCAAGAATAATAGCGGCAAGGCCGAGTATAATTGAGTTGGGAAGGCTGATCGCGATAAGCTCATTTACCGAGAAGTCCTTGTTTGTAAATGAAGGGCCAAGGTCTCCCTGTACAACACCTCCCAGAAAGCGGAAGTACTGCATATGAAGCGGTTCATCCATATTGTATTTGGCCATTAGGTTAGCAAGGACTGCAGGCGGAACCGCTTTCTCGCGAGAGAAAGGCCCTCCGGGGGCAGCGCGTATTAAAAAAAAACCAAGAGTGATAATGATAAAGATTGTCGGAATAATGCTTATGAATCTTTTAAATACGAACTGTCCCATACTTGTCTCCTGAAAACTAGTGTCCTGTTTTATTCGGTTTCAAAAATAACAAAGTGAACATTACATTCCGTCATTTGTATAAGACAGGGCACTAGCCCAAAGAACTTTTGGTTCCTTAGGCTAGTTTAAGATTATGTAGTTTAAAGAAATTAACGGCTTTATCTTCTTCTTATGCCAACATAGGGATGAACATCAAGAACATTTTTATACCAGCCGGACCATTTTGTTAAATCAATCATACTCTGTGAGACATAGAAGTATATGGGGATTAAGGCCTGATCATTTACGATTCCGATTTGTTCAGCCTGGAGCATAATTGTATTGCGCTGCGGACCGTCCGGCAGACGGCTGGCTTGCCTTAAAAGAGCGTCATATTCAGGATTACTGTATTTGCCGTCATTATTTCCGCTTCCTGTAAGGAGAAGATCGAGAAGGTTCTGGGGATCAAGGTAGTCAGCAATCCAGCCTGCGCGCGCCAACTGGAACGGGCCGTTGCTTCTGTAATCAAGGTAGGTTGCCCATTCCATGTTTGTAAGATTGATATTGATTCCAAGATTATTCCTCAGGGACTGCTGAATGTATTCACCGATAATCCTGTGGGAATCAAGGGTGTTGTAAACATATTCGAATGTGGGAAGCCCCTGTCCGTTAGGATATCCGGCTTCTGCCAAAAGACGCTGAGCTTCCGCTACATTATAACCTAAACCTGTGGGCGGCTGATAATTGCCCATTGCAGGAACAAGTGTGGTAGCCGGTAATTGGCCGCCTTTCGTTACATTGTTAATCAGCTCTTCGCGGTTTATTGCCATTGAAATAGCTCTGCGTACACGCGAATCCCTTAATGAGGCGTGGCTGCTGTACTGGTTTATGAGTATATAATATGTGCCGGCCTGGGCTGATACCTGATAATCCTTATGAAGCTTGACTTCGTCAATTCTTGCAAGAGGAACGTCAGTACCCCAGTCAATTTCTCCGTTAAGGAATCCATTGTAGGCTGTGTTCTGATCTTCGATCGGAAGGAAGGTAATCTTTGTAAGAAATACATTTGCCTTGTTCCAGTATTTGTCATTGGGGACAACTACAATCCTGTTGTTGGGGATATATTCGCTTAGCACAAACGGGCCGTTGCCGACAAAGTTTTCAACTCTTGTCCAGTTGCTTCCGTGTCTGTTAACTGCGTGCATCGGAAGAGGACTGAAAGTATAATGAGCCATCATATCCAGAGCATACGGGACAGGGCCTACAAGGGTAACTTCAAATGTTCTCGCGTCAACGGCGCGGATTGCTACATCCTGTCTGCTTCCGTGTCCTGTGTAATAACCTTCGGCTCCCATAACTACTTCACCCATCATATACGCATATTCTGATGCGGTAGCAGGATCGAGGGTGTGAAGCCATGAATCCACCAATGTCTGGGCGGTAATCGCAGTGCCGTCACTCCACGTAATACCCTGACGGATTGTAAATGTAATGACATCGTTAGTAGCGTTGTATGTCCAGCTCTCGGCTACGCCGGGAATCGCTTTCGCTGTCTGCGGATCATAACCTACAAGACCTTCAAAGAGAGCCATGTAAACACGGTGTTCCGGTACGCCTGTAATCTGGCTCGGATCGATGGATTGAATCTGTGTCCCGTTATTGATCACCATTTCCATAGGTGCGGGACCTGATGCTGTCTCCTTTTTCTGGCAAGACATAGTAAGTATTGCAACTGCCATAAGAAGACACACGAGGATAGTAATTCCTTTTTTCATAATAACCTCCATAGTGAAAAGTAAAATCTACTTATCCTAGCAATTATATTTAAATTATTCAAGTGCCTGTTTTAATTGTTTGATAATACCAATCCTGACATCATGATGTGTTCTGTATGCTACGAAATGAATGAAATATTCGGGTATATCAACAATGTCTATACAGTCTCATTCGGGAATAATACCTTCGTCGCGGGCGGTGAAAACGGCAAAATGGCGCATCGGCAGACTTAACCGGACATGGCGAGACGGATCCAGGAGCAAGGACATTTGCGAAAACAGCTAATGTCCTTGTGTTGTACAAGGCTATTACAACACGCTGTATAAGGCTAATACAGCACGTTGTACAAGGCTATTACAGCATGTTGTACAAGGCTAATATCATTCTATACGTGCAAGCAAACAAGCTATATACATGGGAGCTGTCTGGGCACAACGAGCTGTTTTTAACAGGAAGATGAGCTGATCCTGTTAATGATATTTAAACGCTGCTGATCCGGTAATTTTGAGAACAAACTGATTATTTCGTCCGTTTCGCTTTTGTATTCCTCTGTTTCTTCTATGAAAAAGCGGTATGGTTCGATATTAAGCTCTCTTCCTATTTTTTCTATCAACGACAGCGACGGGAAGCGCCGTCCTATTTCTATTTCTGCAATATAGTTTGGAGAAGTATTACATAATTCTGCCAATTTCATGCTGTATATATTTTGTAAAAAAAAGAAATAGCACTGTTAAAGGAAGCTTATGAAAAAGAAGAAGTAATACCAAAAGGCTCTGTATTTGGGACTTGGTTTCTCCGCTGGAGGCGATTACAGAATAACATATTATTAGCTTTACAATACGGTTAGGCTTCTGCACAATGTAAACTGAGGTGCAGATGTACGGCGTTTACATTGTAGATGATCAGAAACTTGTGCTTGACAATCTTGTTAATTCGATACCGTGGCTTGAAAACGGTTTTATGGTTGTAGGTTTTAATACAAACGCAATAACAGCCATATCTGAAATAACAGACAAAAAACCGGATGTTGTTTTCAGTGATTTGAAAATGCCAGCCTTGAGCGGCATTGAACTTATAAGGCGCGTAAAGGAAAAAGTTTCGGATATAGAATTTATAATGCTGTCGGCCTATGAGGATTTCAGGGCGTCCAGAGAATTCTTTTTGCTTGGCGGCATTGATTATATCCTGAAACCTTTGGATCAAAACAACGCTTATTTCGTTCTTGAAAAAATAAGCCGCAAGCTGGCAAGTAAGAATAATGTGACGCCCTCAGTCAAGTTTGTTCCTACACAGTCCAAAGGTTTTGACAATCTGGTAACTTATGTGACAAATAACTTCAACAAGAAACATTCGCTTAAGGAATTAAGCGAGAAATTCAACATGAGCCAGACATATATTTGTGACCTGTTCGCCAAACATTATGAATCTACGCTTTTCATCTTTATTACAAACCTTCGCATGAAAGAGGCAAGCCGTTTAGTTCTGGAAACGGAATCGCCGTTAAAAGAAATCGCAATCTTCTGCGGCTATCCGAATTATTATCATTTCGGCAAAGTGTTTAAAGGATATTACGGCGTATCTCCCACTCAATACAGAATGTGTGCTCCCCCCAGCAGAAAAATATCAACTGCGATTTTCAAGGAGAATGAAGATTGATAAAAACAGACACAAAGACAAAAATACGGCTCTTGTCATTAATCTTTGCGCTAACCTTGTTTGCTGTGTGGGTGCTTTTTTATTTTATAATCTCAGCCTATATTCAGGAAAATACAGGCAGGCAGATGGAACAGGCAGCAAGGCAGATAAT
>Ga0209755_10000712_pt1 | contig 58297 bp, 84 predicted proteins | sample TergutCo191P1_FD_187301 | JGI IMG/M metagenome (GOLD analysis project Ga0209755, IMG submission 187301) | Cornitermes sp. P1 segment gut microbial communities from Petit-Saut dam, French Guiana - Co191P1 (SPAdes) (version 2) | ecosystem: Host-associated > Arthropoda: Insects > Digestive system...
CTTCTTAGGTTCGTCCTCTGGTTGCTTTGGAGGGGCTTCATCACCTTCATTTTCCGCCTTAACTTCCTCATCTGGCGTCACCTCTGCTTCTGACTTCTTAGGTTCGTCCTCTGGTTGCTTTGGAGGGGCTTCATCACCTTCATTTTCCGCCTTAACTTCCTCATCTGGCGTCACCTCTGCTTCTGACTTCTTAGGTTCGTCCTCTGGTTGCTTTGGAGGGTCTGCTTCTTGGTTGGCATCTGACCCTTGTGCCAAAGGACTAAACCTATTGGCGAACCATCGTAACTCGTGGTCGGAAGGGGTAATTTTATCACCTACATTAAAGGTCTTACGACCGCCCCTGCCATCTACACGAATATGTTCAATTAAAACAGTATGCGTCACACCAAGCCCCCCCTATTGCATAAATGTGGCATGAACCACACCCAAGGTTTTATTTTGGCGGAACTTTAGACGAGGTACCATGGCAGTCATAATTCTGTAGTGTAATGCCATGCCACCTTTCTCATCCCATTCTACAGGTATAAGGGGTTGCCCGATAGCAAGGTCAACGTTACCGCTGTCAAGTTGCACCAATGCCATGTTGCCTTTTGGCATACGGCTTGAAACCTTAATGCTGTCAATAAGGTCAATTTCTTCAAGATGTTGTTTTAGCATTTTGCCGTTTGTGCCTGGAATAATCTTATACAAAATGGTACTAAGCCCCGTTGGCACATATAAGACAAATGGACCATGATAACTTTTGTCATCCGCCTCTTGAACCATTGCCAAAATCCAATCAGCAGCGGTTTCAACAGTAAATGGAAGCGGGTCACCTGTTACAATGTCAGTCAAAGCCACTGTAGAGCGGTATGGGTGGGTTATGTAGCCATAAATATGCTGCCCATCAAGGGTCTTATCATAACCACGGATAACCAAATCTTCCATACCAATGGCAACGGTGCGTGATGCCTCGTCTGCATTTGTAAGGTCGATATTGCTGCCGCTCTCTCGCCCTGCCGCAACCTGTCTAAGACCAAGCCTAAAATCCTTATGGATAATCGGCACAGGCACTTGGGTGGTTTCAAAGTTTACAAGGTCGCGCTCGCCTTCGCTGTCAGGTTCCATAGATACGTTAGCGGGCGACATGTCACCTGATGTTTGCCACATGCTAACTGTCTTGCCAATGCCGCCAAGGTCATAGGTCAGCCCTCTTTCAACTAGGTCAGAAACCACAACAAGACGCTCCTGAGCAACTGCGATAACTCGGTTATCTAAATCCTCCCAGTCATCTTTTTGCAAAACTGTATTGGTGCGCAGTGTGTCTAAATTCATTCCATTAGCAATAAGCATTTTTGCTGAATTTCCTGCCAATCCATTAATTGCCAGCAATTGTTCTAAATTCATTATGCAAGCACCTCCATTTTAATAAAAGTTGGCACATCTGGGTCATTTACCACAAGGGCTTCGCGGGCAATGCCTAGCGCGTTCCCTGTAACGGTTGATGTAAACCCTGTGCCTGTAGCGTCGGCATATAAAACCGTGCCTTCGTTAACTGTTGCCGTTGCATCAATGCGCACATTGGCAATGTCACCCTTGCGGAAATATAGCACAGGTATTTGGTCGTTTTGATTGTACTCTGCAACCAAATTCATTCCATTAGCACTTGATACATCAGCAACGGCAAAGCCAGCAACGCTTGAGGTTGGCACTGTTACAACGCCTGTATCACCGCGCAACCCCTCGCCAATTGTTGGTTCGCCTTGGTATGGCACAACAATACAACCAGGGGTAATAGTGGCAGTTCCCACATATATGGCCTCGCGCTTGATTGGGTTTCCTGAAATGTTAATAACATTATGGCTTGTGTTTGCATCACTTCTAATTCTTCTAGACATTATTTGCCGCCCTCCTTTTTTGCAAAAATGTTTTTGGTCATCGGGGTGTAGCCTTTATCCTGTTCAGAATTGGTCTGCATTCCGCGCAGACCATAATCTGGCAGTTCAATACGCAAAGACGAGCATAATTTTTCAAGCTGCGCCGTTGGCATTGCAGATAGCTCGTTTTGCTTCCATTGGCGATTAGCAACCATAATATTTTTAATCATGCCGTTGCGGTAGGATGCATGTTGCTTTTCGCCATTTACCATAAATTCACGCAGGTCTTTGTCTGGAACATTCTTGATATACTGCTCTGCAGTTAAGGTTTTTTGTTTGGTATTATTCCGCCTGCTACCCTTGCGCCTTGCGGTTTCAAGCTCCTTAACTGTTTTCTCTTCATCATCAATGGTGTAATCAGGGTTGGTTAGGTCTGATGTGTCCATGTTTTCCGCTGGTTGGTCATCTGGGTTGTACTCTAAGTGATAATACTCTGACGCAGGCTCATAACCAAGCTCCAGAATTTTTTCAACACATGAATCAGCCACATGCTCCAAATATTGGATATAGCTATAGACATCATCAAGTACGTTGTCAAGCTCCTGGGCGGCCTCTTCCTCGGTGGTAGCTTCTGCAACAACATAATCAATTTTGGCTTCCACCTCTGGCTCATCAAGTTGCAGATATTCATAAGCCTGCACATACTCATAAATGCCATCTGGGTCATATTCATCCAAGGCACTGTACAATTGGTCATAACCAACCTCATCCTCATAATTAACACGGGTTTTTCTGCCCATGTTCAACTTAACAGGGGGCTTTTTGTTTGTTCTGCCCTTACCCTTCTTGGTCTTTGAAAATTTTGACATCTTGTCACTCCTTTTTTGTGGTTGTTTTGGTTTTGTGTCGCTGTCTATATATTGTCTTGCTTGTGTAACCTGTGTGGCTGTGTCACCCAAGGTAACATCGCCGCTTTCGCGGTCGAAGTTGTAGGATACTTTGTAATAAAATTCCTTTCCATCAATCTTTTTGGCAAATACAGCGTAATCTGTGCCGTCTGCCTTGTCGTGGTAAAGCTCTGCCACAGTCTTAACATCTGGGTGAGAGCTTTGGATTTGTGACAACAGAGCTTCAGATAACATGATTTGGGTTTGTCTGGCGTTATCGGTTATGTAAGTGGACTTTTTACGAACCTTAGTTTCCTTATCGCCAAGGACAATGCTACCAGATGTATCAAGTTTATAATCCCGCCTAAATAAGTTGCCATTAGCGGGGTATACATGGTTGCCTTGCTCATCAAAAATCTGCTTTTCATAAATAACAAAGTCGGTTTTCTTGCGCCTATCGTACAAGGTTTCAACAATCCAATTAACATTGGCATCATCGTCAACCAGAGCCTTCATAAGCTCTTCTCTCAAATTAACTTGGGTGTTGGCTTTGGGCAGCAAAGCATTTTTAAGGGTGTCCAATGCGCGTGCAATCTTTTTGTTGTTGCGCACCCCTGCCCCATCTTCCCAGCTGCAAGCCCCAACATCACCAGGCAACAAGGCAAGATGGTCTGGCAAAATATCCCTTTGGACAATATTATAAGCTTTGCCCTCGTGTATGCCGCTAAAAGCTTGCGGATTGTTAACATAGTAGCCAGTTGATACATCTAAACGCTTGCTCTTCAATATGTGTTCAAGAGCGGAGCGGGTTTCTTCGTTTTTGTCCATCTTTTTAATATCGAGCCATGCCTCTCCACTAAGTTTTGTGGTTTCGGTATCATACACCACATTATGAATTCGACCAACATGATAATCTTCAATAATTTCAACTAACCCCGCGCTGACGCTATCCCCATTCTCTTTTTGCGGGTGATGCACAACGACGGAACGGTCATTCCACCCAGGGGCAGACTTTTCAATTTCCTCTGCTGGTAAAAGCTCCCCGTTTAGCACCTGCTCACGCACCATAACAACGGGAACAACAAGGTATTTAACGCCGTCTAATGTTTCATAACGTATATTTAGCTTTTCATTTATAACAACACTTTTTATTATTTTAATCACCTCCAAAGGTAATAAAAAACCACCTTTTTATTCAGGTGGTTTTATGTTCAGTTATAACTTTGTGCTTTATCGTAAGCCGTCAAGATATAAAGACACATTTTCTGCAAGAAAAATTCTGTCTTTTGAATTATTTTCTGGGTCAGCCTCGTAAATGGTCACTTCTCTTACGATAGCATCAATAACATAACCCACCATTTCGTCAATAGATGTTGGGTCGTCTAGCTTGGCTCTTACTTCATTAAAACTAAGCCCTGTTTCACTAACCAAAAATTCTAAGGTCTGCTCTTCAGTTGCTTTTATAAGTTCTTGAACCATAAAACCTCCTACCAAACAGTTATTATAATGCCATCAGCACCAATAATGACAATATTATTGTCAAGATGATACCTCCTACTGTCAGTTGAATTTCCTGGAGTGCTTGCAGTGTATTCTGATAAAATGGTTCTTATCCTATCTGCATCAACCCCGCGCTCTAATGCTCTGCTTGCGGCATGAGGCGAAACGCCAGTAATCTCTGCCACATTTGGATATTTAAGTCCTATCAGCTCATCTTCAAGAGCCACCTTAAAACAATGGGCGCAACCGCTATCACCGATAAACTTGCCACAATCAGGGCAATTTTTGGGTGTGTTATTAATTATAGCATATCCTCGGGCAAACTTCAAGTTATTTATAACAATTTCATGGGTAATCGCCTTTGATATACGAAAATTTGTCTGCCTCATCTACTCCTACCCCACTTTCCGAACCTCCTTTTCCTTTTCCTTTTCCTGTTGTTGTATTTGGGTTCGTCATACATAGGAAGCTCTGCCAGTATATGAGAATAATCCCCCTGTGGCTGAAAATTGGTGTCTGGAGGTTCTGGTTCAAAACCAGCCTCCTCTCGTATTTCCTCACGGGTGAAAATTTGCGTAACCTCTCCCGCACTTCCAACAACTGTTCTTCCAATCCTTGCCAACTTATCGGCGTTAGAGATTTTTTCGTCTGCTGTTTGCTCTATAAGCGGTTGCCACTCAATTTCATAATCACCCTTAGTTAAAAAACCACTTTCCATTAATCTATCAATAAGCACCTTTAAAACAGCATCCTCTGCAAAATCTTCGCGCCGCCCCGCTATCATAGATAAAAACATGTCGCGGTCGGTGCTAGAGGCTAGTTGACCTTGCTCACTTCCCCAGAAAATACGGGCTGGGATGCCTCTTCCAGATGCAATAAGTTGTATCAGCGTGTCAACGTTTCGGCTTGGGTCTGGGGTTACAGAGGGAAGAGGCTGCACCGCAACGCCGCTAACAACGGTATTACGTTCCATGCCTACGCTTTTTTCTTCTATGCGCGCCTCTATATCAGCAAGAGCTTCATCTGGCATCAGCTTTTCGGGGTCAACATTAAACACCAAACCTTGATACGCCCCGCGCCAAAACATTTCAGCAGAACCACCAACAATTTTCATCAAATCTTGGATGTAGTTATAAACAGGTTCAAGTTTTGGTGTGCCGTAAACATCGCTATCCAAAAGCTCATCAGCTATATGGATAACTCTGCTATGATGCACAGTATGGGAAATGGAATTTGTGCCAACCCCCTGCACGTTTATCTTATATGTATCTGGCAAGCCATAGCGGGGGCTATTTGGGTTTGCATCCCACTGTGCAATTGTGGCCTGTTTTTCAGAATAAACACTTAAAAATGTTATCTCATCAATGCCATCTGCATTTTTAAGGGCTTCCATGGGTTTTCCGTTTTTGGTATTGATAACCAAAACGCTGTACCGCCCGATGCAAGCTAGCACATCTGCGCGCTTTAACATTTTAAAAATTGCATGGTTTTTATTTAAGGCTTCAATTTGCTTGTATAGTTCATCGTTTTCAGTGATTATAGGGGTGTTTTTCCATGTAAAGTCTACTATGGCATTAATTATGCGCTTACCAGGACCAGTTCGCCTGTACATATACATATAGTCATCAAAAGAATTTTCGGCAGGGTAAGAGAATATAGCTTCCAAGGTTTTCATTGTTCCGCCTATTCTGGTTTGCATTCGCTTTCTTGTCACAGCCTAACCCCCATTTTCATCCGATGTATTTTTACAAGTTGATTGGTATAAACAAAATAACGAAGCGCATCCACTTCGTCATCCTTATTTTTAATTGGCACTTCTTCCCCACTTTTTTCGCATTTCTTTTCATCCCACATATATCTACCAAGCCCTTTTATAAGCTCAATACAACAGTCATTAATTTTTATAAGCCCCATGTAAAAAGCATCTGCGACACTCCTAATACCCTTATCAACAGCATTATCGCCTAATTGGGTAAGCCATTGACGCTGTATTGCTATTTTAAAATCTTGGGCAGATGGGTCAATGATAACTTTTTCAATACGTCTGTTACCTATAAATTCTTCTAGGTCTTTGCGATATGATTCGCTATTCTTTTGAGAATTTTCTCGTCCATCATAAATAAATTCTTTTACACAGTACCAAACACCTTCACAAAAACCCCACAACAAAGCAACAAATCTGTTTCTTGTGCCGTAGTCAACGCTGACTTGGTATTTAGTATAAACCCTATCAACAGTCGGCACAACATGGCCATCTCCTGCCTTTGGGTTAAATAGACTATATACAAGCCCCTCGACTTGACGGCGTTGCCCCAAAATATCCCTAGCATACCATACAGTACCTTTTGGAACAGATTTTATGACCTCCCGTATCTGCTTATCGGACATGCTAAGGTTGTCTGCCATGGTAAAATGACCATAGTTAAACCCATAACTTGGGTTGTTCGCTTGCGCATTTATATGGAAGGAAAGCCCGATATTTTTATCGGCATAATACCAGTCACTTTCTGCTTTTGGGTTAATGTCGTGAAAAACCTTGCGGCGCGCACTTGAAAATGTCCTGGAAAAAACCTCTTCTACAAATTTTGGGTGACAACGGTTAGGCTCTGAAATGTATGCCGTACCAAAGGTATAACCAGCAATAGCGTCTTGGCTTAAAATGTTATTACCGCCTGTCCTCATTATAACTTTTTGCCCTGTGGCAGTTTGTATGTAGTAGCAGGGCTTATCCTCATAACGCCCCTTACTGCACCGCCCTGCAAAATAGCGCTCTATTCCAAAGCCGTCACTTTTAAAAATAATAGAGCCTGCGGTGCTTGAGGTATAGCCCGCTATAAGATGCAACTCATTGGGGTGGTATTCAAGCTCACGACAAAAGGCAAATATGTTCATTATGTTTTTTCCTGCGCGCTTGCTGCCCTCTGCCACATTAAACCAAGATGTTTCGGCTCTTTTTATATAGGCTTGTTGATTATTGCTGAACGGAGAATAGGGCTTAATCTTCATAATCTTCTATGCGTCTGTCTGGCAAGTTATGGTTAAAGAGATTTTTCATTTCTTTTGTCGCCTCCCTAATAGCTTGGTAGTCTATAGCGAAGTCACCTCCGCCCATTTTATGCTTCTGGCTAATGCCTTGCTGTATGCGCCCAGCGTTACGGGTCATGCTGTCCATAATACGTAAAGATTTATCTAAAGCAGATACGGCTTTGGTTTTGGTACTATCTCGGAAATCTTCTTTAGTTTTTGTGACATTATCAATGACCATTCCACCAGGGGTATTTTGGGTTTTGCTAAGAAGCTTCCCCATTCGCGTTTGTCGTATAAAGCCATCTTTTATTAATGCATCCTGCGCCGCCAAGGCTTTAAGGTCAGCGTTAATGATAGCAAGCTCTTGCGCATCGGTTATGTCAGCAAAAACTATAGCTTCAAATTCGCCAGTAATAAGGGCGTTTTTGTTTCCAGGTGGCGCGCCTCCACCAGAATTACCTTTAGCGTTTTGATTGCCAGGACGCGCCTGAGGGTGGAGCGGGGTGTTTGTTTTCGGGTTCTTGTTAGGCAGATTTTTGCCATGGTTTTTTTCAACAGATTTATTTGTAGTGTTTTTTTCGGAGCGTTTGGAACATTTGGTGTTTTTTTCGGAGCGTGACCCTCTATTTGTTTGGAACGCTCCATTCAAATGCTTATCCCATCCATCCTTAGACTTCCATCCCCGCAACGTGCCAGTACCATCCGAATATTCGGTCACCATATCTAACAACCGCGCAATTTCTGCCATAATTATCTTGCCATTATGGTCAAGGTAGATTTCCATGGCTTTATCCCGTTTATGGTCACGTTGTTTTGGCAATCACCTCACCACCTCTTGCGAAAAACTAATTTATACAAGTCATTTATCTAACTAATCCAACAAATCAACCTCATACCTATCCACACTAGAAACAGCCTTTTTAACATCACCCTTCACAAAAACAAGCACATTTTGATGGGTCTTGCCAATTTTGCGGGTGGCTTCAAAGGCTCGCCCTGCTCGGATGGGGAGTGTACCAAGCATAGTTACAAGAATAATCTCGTTGTAATACCTAGCCCCAGTTCTCTCTACTGCCCTTATGGTATCGCTTACAAAATTTCTATAGTATCCTTGTTTGTCCCTAATCTCACCAACTACCAAAACAACAAAGGCATCATCTTTTAATTTCCATAGCGCATCCTCCAAAACAAAAAGAGCCTTGCGGCTCTTGGGGTGGTTATTTATGCGGCGGCTTGTCCGTAAATCCTAATAAGAATTTCAATCCCTGCCGCAATTTCTTTATCAATATCTTTACCCAATTGTTTATAAAATTCTGGGTTTATGTAGCACTCGTAGGCACGGGTCACTTGTGACCTATCATCTGCCCCAATGGTTTTTGTAAAGCCTTTGACCAATTTCATGGCATTTTTATAATCGCCCTTTGCCACGTAATCCCGCACAATATCAATCTTTTTTGTCACAATTTCGTCCTCCGACCTTCGTTGTGCTCACAGCATACACGAGCTTCCGAGGAATGTCCAGAGAAAAATGGAAATTTGTGGATATTTTTTATCGGTGCGCTCTACATTGTTTATCCACTATATCATTATATCACATATTAATGTCGCTTTCTATCGCTTCTTTTAAAACCTTACCATGAATTCTATGCGTCTGATGCCACCCATACCCAATAACCAACATAACCTCCTCCCACTTTTTGCCCGATATGTACCGCTCACGCATCAACACCCGCTCCACAGGCTCAAGCTCTTCTATAAAATCCTCAATCGCCCTGCGCTCCTTTACAATCTCCATCCGCTTTTTAGTGAGCATTGCATAAAGCTCCACATTCTCAATAGCGAACCTAGCTGTAAGGTCAGAAAGCTCCCCGCCCCGCGGCATACCATCTAACGCCCCACCGCCAATGCCAGAAGAACCCGCACGCTCTAAAAGCTCCGCTTCCAATTGTGCTTCTTCGCGCACTAAATCCCTGTATCTCTTTAACCGCTCCTTCGTCACACCAAAACCCCCTTGACATTTGTCTTAAAATCCGCTAAAATATATTTACGAGATAATTTTGGCGGGTCAAACTTTCGGGGGCGGCTCGTTTTTTAATATAAAGCCATACAATCTATAATCTCAACACTAACAATCATATTTTCGAGTTCTTTGCGACTTGTTCTGCGAGAAACCCAGCAAATACCAGAAGCGTCAACAAGCTCAAGGTGTACTGTGTTGCTATCTTTATTGTGTAAAAAATTACAACCATTTTTGATAAAGTCAAGTTCATCCTCCCAAAGACAATCTATGGCGTTTTTTAAGATGTTCCCGCCACGAAGGCTTCCTCTAATCTTAAAAGTTACATACCCTTTGAAAGCTTCGCTTTGAAGCTTTATTTTGATGGTGTGTTCCACGCTTTCGTAAAATAATTCATCTTCATAAAATTCCATAACTTGACCTCCTTATTTTAGCCCCGCAGAACATCATCAGTACCCAAGAAGTTTTCTTAGGTGCTCATCCGCGGCTTTCATTCGCTCGCGCTCTTCTTCCTTCCAAACCAACTCTTGAGCCGCTCTTGCTTCCTCTGCTTCAATCATTTCCTTAGCCATTTCAGAAAGCGTCTTAACAGGCTCATAATTATCACATCTACAATTTAACTTCCCGCAATGTTTACATCTTAAATTAAGTGTTTGCAGGATTGATAAACTCATATTTTAATCACCTCCCCATTGCTCGCTCATCGCTCTTGCCAAACCAGCAAAGGTCTTTGAGCGATTTTTCCTATCATCGCCACGCTTGGCGTAGCCATATTTCGATTTATCTTTGCGGCTTGTTCCCGCTGGCAGAAAGCTCCCTATTGGTTCTACTGGCTCGACAGGTACAAGTAGTGGCAAATTTTTAAGCCACAACCTTGTTTTCTTCGTGTATGGGTGCAAAGCTCCATAAAATTGATATGGTTCAATCTGCTGTGTATGTGGTGGCATTTCAAAGACTTTGCTTGAAATTGGATTTTCGATTGCAATTTTATCACAATCCGCGTTCCAAATAGTCATAAAAAATTCTTTGGCAAGCAAGCCTTTTTGGTAACGGCCTTGGCATATAACGCCTTTTTGCGGGTAAAGCCTTACTGCGGCGGCGTTTGATAGATATGTGCAAGGTGGGTGTGCTATGATAATGTCCCATCTACCCCTAATTTCGCGCTTGATGCCACTTTGCACGATAAATTCCATGTTACCATTCAACAACGGTAACACATCACCAACAATACGCCATTGAGGATTGCCGCCACTCGTTTTAAGTATATCGCACGAATATGCTTCATGCCCACGCTCACGGAATGCTTGGGTTACAATACCGCTTTCCTCGCAGGCTACCAAGATTTTCATAGATAACACATCCTTTCAAAATTTTATATTCTTGACAAACCCAAACCAAAATGCTATAATACTAACACTAGGACTTTGCGCAACCTCTCCTGTTAGCTTGGCAGTGATGAGCGCATTGACAATTAAGGCAATACCTTCAAGCTAACACACCTAATACTTTTCAGGGGTCGCGCCCCATACGAACGGTTGATGAATGTCGGGTGTGTTTTTTATTCGTCTTTTTCAACTAATTCCTGTTTCGTTACCCTAAAAATCCTATTAACAGAAAGATTGGTGCGCAAAAATTGGTCACAATACCCACAAAGATGATAACATTCATAAACAATCTTAAATTTGCTTTTTACCGTTCTTTGCACCTGAGCTGTACACTCGCAAACAAAGAAATCATTTACACATGAATTGCATCTAAATTTTATTTTGAGAGTTTTTCTAAGTCTGAGCAACATCACTACGCCTCCCATTCTACACGCTCCAATCTAGTCTTTGCCCGCAGTTTTCGCGATACCTACCATGAAATATCTCGTCTACATTTGGGGCACTGTAAAGGTTTGGTGCTTTTCCAATCACTAATTTCACTCATGCAATGCGGACAAAAAACATATTCATTTTCCCTGTTTTTTAAAACCCTTTTCTTCTGCTCTGCTAACTCTGCCAAATATTCAAGTTCCGCCAACCTTTCAATCAGTTCAAATGTAGTAATTCCCGCGTCCTTAACGAACGCTTTGCCTGTATCGGTTCTTGCTGTTAGACGTTTCATTCAAACCCTCCCAACCCCAAATCCATAACACGGTTTACTGCCAATTTCAACAGTCACCCGCGGCCTAATAGGCATATGCTTCCCATTGTAATACCAGGGCTTGCCACTTTCAACAAATGCCTGGTTTCGGGCTTCAACCTTATTTTTGCCTGCCATTGTCTTGTTCCAGTTAATCCTCCTAACCTGTTCCTTGTACCAGTCACCTTTCATAAGGTTTTCAATCTTGCGAAGGGTAAGGTGTATTGGTTTGTGGTGTTCATCCAATGCGTTTTCCATTGTCATTATGGACATTTTTGCTTGTTTGGCAAACTCGGAAACAGGTTCTTTGGAGTTCTTTACAGTTTCTCTTAGTTCTGCAAGCATTTTTTGGCTCATTTTGACCTCCTAATCAGCAAAAAACATCAAAAGTTACACAAAGCATCAGCAATCTTTTTGTTGTCTTTCGCTTCCAGTTCCTTTATGATATGTAAATATGTTTCTTGTGTCGTTGTCGTGTTTGCGTGTCCTAGTCGCCTTGCAATGCTCGCAATGGATATTTCCGAGTGCAACAAGATAGATGCGTGAGTATGTCGTAAGCCATGAATAGAAATTACAGGAATTCGTGCTTTGTTACAGAGAGTTTCCAATCTGAGGTTGACGATTGAATTAAAAATTCTACCTTCAACAAATATTGGTATGTCGGGGTTAGTTGCCTTCACCACCAACTCTTGAAGTTTTTTACTGGCATTTTCGTCAATTAGTATAGTGCGTTTGGATGATTTGTTTTTTGTTTCAACGAAACCACCGTCAGCACACTTATAATTCCATGCCTTATTGATGTGTATAATGTTGTTTTCAAAATCAAAGTCGTTTGGAGTTAAACCCAAAGCCTCGGAAAAGCGCAAACCCGTTTTCGCTATCAAAAATATTAAAATATCCCATTTACTGCTAAAATCTAAAGCATTTATCAAATTTTGCAGCTCGGATACACTTAAAAACTTTTGCTTTTTAGGCGTTGGGTCTTTGCCTTTAATAACGACTTTGCGTGTTGGGTCAACCTTTAGCAGTCCTTCGTCTATAGCATCTAACACCGCACTTTTTAATTGAGTGTGCCAATCTTGTACAGTCTGCTTCTCGTGGGTTTTGGCATATTCATTGATTAGATTTTGATATGTACGTTTATCAAGGTCTGCAAGTTTTAGTTTTGGGGCTATTTCAGTAAGGCGTTTTAGTGTCATTTTATACTTGTTTAGGGTTACTGGACGTACTGCGCCTTCTTTGTATAAATCAACCCATTCCGAAAAATAATCATGGAATAACACTGCTATTTCAACTCCTCTCGCGCATTTCGCATGTTTTGTATATGTTTATAATGTTTTGCACAAACCTTCTTGCTCTCGACCACGGGTAACCCGCATATAAAGCATAAACCAAGTGAAGGTCTTGCATTGCGTTCTATATCTTTTTTACGCATCCTTCTGTTATGTTTAAGGCTACAGTCCAAGCACATTTTGCGGTTTTCTCGTGGTGGTCTTTTACCACATGTGGTACAAAGACCAGCTTCCCGCCACATCTTAATTCGATTTCTGCGGTACTCATTAGCCTTTTCTTTGTACTCTGAATGAGCAATTGTACATGATTTGATTTTGCCTATGTATGCAGTTTGTCTTTTAAGTCGTTTACCAGCACAATCATCACAGTAAGAAGCCCCAATCATTGCCAATTCACTATGACAATACACACAAATACCTTTCTGTTTAAAGTAATGATATGTTTCTCGGTGGTATTTGTTAGCGTCCCACACAACATCACCCCTCATAAAAAATCCTCTTTGTGGCTGTTATCAACTCCTTTGTTTCATCTGTAACGGCAAGCTCATCAAGCAAGCCTAAAAACTCGGTTTCCTTTTGTTTTATCTGCAAGTTTAAGTCTGTAATTTCACAGCTTAACGCCACAATGTCAATCTGTTCTTCTTCCTCAAATGTATCTACATAACGAGGGATATTAAGATTGTAGTCATTGCTTACAATCTTGTCAAAACTGGCAAGGTGGGCGTATTTTTCGATATTTTCACGAGCCTTGTAAGCATCAACAATTTTATGTATATCACTTGGGCGTAGGCTATTTTGGTTTTTTTGTTTTTCAAAGTCTTTTGAGGCATCTATGAAGAATACGTCCCTTGTAGTGCGGTTTTTCTTCAAAATCAGTACAACGGTGGGTATGCTTGTGCCATAGAAAATATTAGGCGGCAAACCAATAACGGCATAAATAGCACCCATTTCAAGCAATGTTTTTCTGATAACACCCTCCGATGCACCTCTGAACAGTACCCCATGCGGTAGAACAATCCCCATTGTGCCATTATCCTTTAAGTGATAAAAGCCATGTAGCAAAAATGAAAAGTCTGCTTTTGACTTGGGGGCGAGTTTGCCGAAACGCTCAAAGCGTGGGTCTGACAGGAATTTGCTGTCCGCACTCCAGTTTGCAGAAAAAGGCGGGTTCATCATCACAATGTCACTGTATCGCTTCAATTGAGTATCTGATTTAGGCTCAAACCCCGAAAACTCGCAATCCCTATTTTGTTTTTCCGCTCGGAATGCCTCATGCACTTCTCCTGTTAAACTGTCACAACGCACAGCTACCCCTTCAATTCCCCTAATCATCATATTGAATAGCAAAAACGGGAAAGTCCTTTCGCTTAACTCTTCAACATAATAAAGGGTGTTTTTTGCCTCGTTTTGATGCCAGTGCGCAATCATCATGCCGCCCGTGCCAGCGGCTGGTTCAAAGTAAGATGTGCCGCCCCCAACTAATTTTGCTACAAGGTTTCCGACTGACATTGGTGTAAAATCTTGTTTCTTCTTGTTTCGTTCCGCTACCTCGTCTTGAAAGTATGTGTGCCAAAAGTCCAAGTCGACCCCGATGCTATTTTTACGCGATAATTCCAGAACTTGGTTAAACACTTTTTCGCGCTCCCGCTGGTCAAGCAAAATTTCCATTAACCTTGTAGGAGCTTTAAAAATGTCATCAATACCAAGAATTGCGTTTATTTCACTTGTCAATAAAATCACCTCATCTTTAGTCTTAACCCTCATTCCTCAAACGCTCAACAAGAACCGCAATAAAATGCTTATTTGTGTAGTTATGCGCATCACTGCTTCTTGTCGGGAATAAGTTTTTAAGGGCTTGGTTTTTATTGAAAGGCAATGTTGTAATCATATGGCGTATAGCGCGTTCTACCCTGTTTGGTTCTGTGCTGTGTTTTGAAGCTACATAAGGGTAAAGCTTGGACACCACCAATTTATTCATAATTTCAGGCTCTGCCAGCACTTTAAAACCGCGTCAATTGTATACCGATACCCTAAAAGGTCTGGTCTTGCGCCGATATTCATTAAAAGTTCTGAAATTCGTTTTTCGTTCATTTTTTGACCTCCCGTTTTAATCCTCTGTATTATCCAAATTTGCCTTCATGTAAAACCGAAGGCACTCTTGCGGCATCAACATACTGACTTTTAAATACCAAATCTGGGTTTAATTCCTTTTGTTTGCGATAATGTTCAGCTTCTAGGTTGATGTTGGCGGCAAGCACTAATAATTCGTTACGGTTTGCCCTGCGCACTCTTATGCGCGTGCCACAGGGCAATGTTGCGTCTAACCGCCAAATAGCGTGTCTGCGCCCATCCCCCTTTGAGGATGTATCCCAGTAAACTGTGTTGGGCAAAACTCCGTTTTTAATTCTACGCATTATAACCAACCTTGGCTTTCCAAGAATTTTGCATACTCAATTAAGGCGTGCCTTGCCACATCTGACATATTGGCGTTGTTTTTGACTGCCAAACTTATGTAAATATCATGGTATTTCTTTGGTATGAACGCCATCATCTTCACGTCATTGCTATTCAAGAAAGGTTTGGGCTTGTACCCACCCTTCGCAACGGCTCCCACTTTGTTGCTTACGCTATCATTTGTCATAGTTAATCCTCCCTAACTTTCCCATAAATCTAATTGTTCAAATTTCACATTAAAACCTCGGTCGTTTTTTAACAACGTGGGTCTTGCCTTAATCAACCTTGACCTTTGCCTTAAATCATATTCCAAGAAGGCTGGAGTTTTCCAAACGCTCCAAACTTCACCTGAAAGCCCATTTCCGTTCACAATGATTGCGGGTATGCCATATAGCGACATTTGCAAATAGCACATCTTGACACAAAATTCGTCAACGTCCACACCCTTAATAAATAAATCTTGCTTTGTGTCAAAACCTGCACGACTTACAGCTCCTGCATAACCAAGAGGAAGCGCACCACTTCCAACACAATAATCAAGCACCTTTACATGCCCCTGTGCGTCCAGGGTTCGGCGAAATTCAGCATTGTCCAAAGTTATACTACCCATTGCGTCGGCTGCATAACTTGGGGTGAAAAATTGGTCTTTCTCTTTATCATTGGCTTTAAGGTTGTGGTAAAGTTCTCCCAGTATGTCCGTGGGGTCTTGTGAGCGTGACACACACTCGGATATAATCACCCCCGCTATTTTTGGTAATAACTGACGCTCATCTTCGCTGTAATTTTGACATATAGACATATACTCTGGTTCGCGCGCCTTGAAAACTTCACCGTCTAATTCGTTACAATTGGCAACACTAATCGCAAGTAAGGTTATAATATCCCGAAAAACAGCTTGTCCGCTTCTTGTGGATATGCCGCTTACAGTTGACATGAATTTTTCGTTGAAATTCTTTTCGTTGCCCGCAAGTAACGATTTGCCACTCACCTTTTCATTCCCCCCTTAACCTCAAATGTCTTTTTGTACCGCCTAATAACAAACCCAAGGTTAAAACCACTAATGACAAGAACCCCGAAAGGTAAAATTCGTGACAATGGTCGTGTGTTTTCTGGGTCTACAAGTCCAACTACAGTCAACACGCCATAAATCAGCAAAATGCCAACCCAGATTTTAATTCTTGTTTTTGGTTTTATTTCCATTTTTATAATCCTCCCACCACTTCTCAAAACCTTCATAAACCTATTTTTTTGAGTATCTTTTGCGCAAGACCAGCCAAGGGATACCTTCAAGCTTAACCTTAACGAGTGCCAAAATTGGCAAGTATACGCCTTAAAATCATACGCGGTCGTTCCAGTCCTCCATCGCCCATTCAGTTGCTACAGACGACCTTTTATTTGAATATTTTTTAGTTCTAACTTTACAGTCTGAACACTGCACTTTTGCATAATGCACCGTTTCAGGTTCGACCCAACAATCGTCCTCGATTTTATCCGTTATCAACTTAGCATCACCCCCACAAAACGGGCAAGATTTAAGCATTTAATCACCTATACCTTTCATGGTCAAATTCCCAGTGTTTAGTCAAGTTACAATCTCGCCCAATAACTGGTCACTCTTTTTTAGCAAAGCTTTATACATATCCCTATATTCCAAAGCCAACGCCTGCGCTTCTATGAGTTTGGTTTCTAACTCGCGGATATACCTTGCCGCTTCTGGGTCGTATTTTATGGCAAGGTTTTCTTCTGGTTCGACCTCTGTTGTTATGTAATTATCATCGTTGTGTTTTAAAAGTTCTGTTGGCATTTTGAACCTCCTTCGTGAATATTTCCTACAACCTCAAAATCAAAATTGCAAAAAGCATCAAGTCTTGTAAATTCTTTTCGTTCGCCCCAGAGAACACCCCAGCTGCAACCTTGCCATATGACAGAGGCAAAATCCTCAAGGATGAGTTTTTGCTTGGTGTTGTCGGTGTATAGGCTTATTTTGATGATGTTGCCTTCAAAAATAAGTTTGTCATTTTTGTCCTCCGAGCCCGTGCATTGCCCGATTGACCCCTCCACAATCGGAATACAAGCATCATCACTTTTATAAAACGGCTCTCCACAATCATCAACACCATCTTGCGTTTTAAGTGTCAATATTTCGCTCGGCAAATTATTTAAATTACCGTGAACTAGATAGCCCGTTACCCACTCACCACTTTTCTGTGATTTGCCTTGAAATAAAAATCTATCCATTTCAACCCTCCATCACTAAATAATTCATAATAACTTCCACTGCCTCATCAAATCCATAACACACCACCGCAAGCCATCCTTGGCTGTTAAGGTAATCTATCCAACCCTGCTGTTCTGGTGATACCCTACCACCTGCGCCTTTTTGGCGTTTAAGCTCGATTGCCAGGCTGTGGTATTTGCCGCGGGGTGTGGGCAGTATCATATCTGGAAACCCTGCCCTTACCCCCTCGGCTTTAAATCTTACAGCTTCTGTCATATTGCGTAACCCACCATTCGGGATAGTAACAAGCCTTGCAAGGTCTGGGTGTTTCTTTTCGTGTAGCCTTGCCCATTGGAAAATGGCTTGTTGCTCCATACTTTCTGTTGGGTAGCTTTGTTTGGGTTTTGCTATATTAATCACCCGCTTTCAAAAATGGCTTATTTCGGCGCATTTGACTTTTTCCTGCCAAACGCCACCTTGTCAATCTCACTATACATATAAGCTTCATCAGCCCCCATAGCTCCCTTCTCCAAGTGTCGCAAAACAGCAAAGGATATTTGGGCTGTCATGCCGCCGCGGTCGAGCTTTGACCATTCTTTAGCAGCCACCTTAAAGTCTGCCCATGTTTTTGCGTCAAGGTATTTTGAGCAGAGGTTGTGGGCGTTTTTAAAGGCTTTGTCGAAGTCTTGTTTAGTCATGCCTGCTCCTTACACTCGATACCGCAAGTGGACAACCTACGGGCTTTTCAAAATCATCTGGGTACTGGTTTGGTTTTTTACCTAGAACACATCCCGCATAAGCGTACTTGTGCCAAACTCCGTGGTTATAGTTGGATAACTCTACCCAAAACACACACTCTTTGCAGTTTTCTGGTAGTTGGTCAACCAAAATCTTCATTTCTTCCTACCCCCTATACACGTCAGAAACCTTATAATCCTTGCTTTCGTCTGCAACCTGATAATTGCTCGAAGCCTCCCAAATGTTATTGACAAACTGCACCTGTTCCGCTACATACCCAAGCTCAATTGTGCCTGTTGCGCCATTGCGCTGTTTGGCTATGATGATTTCTGCAAGCCCTTGCTTTTCGCTTTCTGGGTTGTAATATTCATCACGGTATATAAACATCACCAAATCGGCATCTTGTTCAATTGCCCCGCTTTCCCGAAGGTCTGACAGCATAGGTCTTTTATTGCTTCTAGCTTCTGGGCTTCGGTTAAGTTGTGACAGGGCAATCACAGGACAGTCCAACTCCCTAGCCAAAGCTTTCAACCCTCTGCTGATTTCGCTGATTTCCTGTTGGCGGTTGTCGTTTCTTTTGCCAGAACCCGTCATCATTTGCAGATAATCAATTACCACAAGACCCAAGCCTTTATCCAGTTTTTGCTTTCGGCATTTAGAGCGTATTTGGGCAAGGGTTGCGCCTGGGGTGTCGTCAATGGACAAAGGGGCAGAGCCGATTAACGGCAAAACATCAACAATTTTATCCCAGTCTTTACCGTCAAGCTCACCCATGCGCATTTTTTCAGCAGATACCCTAGCTACGGATGATATAATGCGGTTTACAAGCTGTTTTTTTGACATTTCTAGGCTAAAGATGAGGGTTGGCACGTTTTGATTTATTGACGCATTGCTGGCTATATTTAACGCCAGAGCTGTCTTTCCCATGCTGGGCGGCGAAGCGAGAATTATTAAGTCCGTTTTATGTAAACCTGTTGTTATTCTGTCGAGGTCTGCAAAACCCGTTGGAATACCTGGGAGTTGCCCATCATTTTTGCAAGCATCTTTCAAATTCTTAACAACTTCTGTCGATACTTCGAGAACACTCGACACTTTTGTGTCAACTATCAATTCTTTGCGGTTCATCATATCCCCAACCTTTCCGTCAGTTCCCTAATAGCGCGCTCATATTCTTCTTTAGTTAAGTTTAGCGTCTGCAAATATGCCTTTTCCCGCTCATATTCTAAATCTTTTTCCATGTTGCACCTCCTAAAATGGCATAACTTCACCTTGGCTTCTGTGTTCCACTTGGTCAAACTTTTGAAAGCGTCCGTCAAAATGCAGATTTACCGCACCAGTTGCTCCAAATTTGTTCTTGTCCAAAAGTAAGTAGGCTTGGTGGGGGTATATTTCTGGGTCGTCTTTTTTTAGGACGTAGGGGCGGTGTAAAAGCATTACATAATCCCCATCAGCTTCCAAAGCTCCACTTTCTTTCAAGCTACCCATGTCTGGTTTTTCCCTGCCAGAACGGTTGATTTGCGACAACAACATAACGACACATTCTGCTTTTTTTGCCATTCGCTTATATTCTCCCGAGATGTGTTCAACCTCGTCCCTGCGTCCGTCGGTTCTCTTAGACGTCCGCACCTTCTGGATATAATCCACAATCACCAAAGAAGGTTTGATGGTGCTGGCAATACTCATTTGCTCTTCAATGCTGTATACATCATCAAAAACGTAAATAGATTTTCGGTCAAGAAGTTCAGCTATTTCTCTGATTTGTGAAGTATTATTCCTAATCGCGGTTAGGTTATTAAAAATGCCGTAATCAATATTTCCAGTCATGGACACCAAGCGGTCAAAAATCATACTTCTTGACATTTCAAGGCTGAAAATAACCACAGAACCCTCTTGTTTTGATGCCACGTTTAAAGCTAAGGCTGTTTTGCCGACACTTGGGTAAGCCCCGACCAGTGCAACCGTTGACTTTTTAAATCCCCCCGTTATCTTGTCCACCCAAGATAATCCAGTCAAAAGACCAGGTTTTTCTTCACCCAGCTTTTTTGTGTATTCGTTACACCACAGCAAAGCATCTGCGATTTTGTCCTTGACGACACCCCCTGTCGCCAAGTCAGATTTGCCCTTTTCAAGCATGTGTTCAAGGTGGTTTATGTCCACCCCCTCATCGCGCCCAATCTTTGACAGTTCGTCACCAAGGGCAATCATTTTCCGTCTTTTAGACTTGTTGGTGACTATGGTTACATACTGCCGTATGTTTGCGGAGGTTGACACTGCTGTGGCAATATCGCTTAAAGTTTGATTTCCACCGATTTTTTCAAAGTTTCCATCGGATTTTAACTTGTCTGCAAGGGTCACTAAATCCACAACGTCACCCTTGACATAAATCTTTGACATTGCGTCAAAAACAAGCCCATAACCAACCCTGTAAAAATCATCACTCATCACACTTTCGACCCCCGTCACAAGTGCTTCGTGGTCAAAAAGCATTGACGAAATCAAAGCCAACTCTGCCCAATCATCATGTGGTGTATTGGTTGGGTTGTTATTTATTTGCTGCACTCAAATCAGCCCCTTTCTAATTTGCTGTTTTAAGGCTATTTTTCAGCCCTGTTTTCTTGCGAATGATATTTTACATATAGGGCATTTATGAGCCGATTTTTATGCTTCTAGGTGTGTTAAAATGGGTTTTGATGCAACACAACTAATGCAGTTTTTGATATTTTGCATTTTTTGGTCATTCACGCCATATCCTCCAGCCTTTTATAGCCAGAGTAGGCATTTGCCAAGTCGTGGCTTTTGCGAAGTTGTGAAACTGTTGGGGCGTACTCGCTCGTCTTGACGTGTTTTAGCAAAGCGTTTTGTGCGCTTGAAAATTCCACATCGCTTAGTGCTGAATGCCAAACCTCCACAAGTTCCTTGGTTATGTCCTTGAAGTGGTTAGGGTAAAACTTGACGATTAAGGCTATAATCTCTTTAGTTTCAGTCTTTTTCACAGTCATTCCTCCTCGAATGTAATTGCGTCAAGCTTGGAACTGTTGGTATTTTGGGTACGCAAACCGCCCCTGTCCTGTTCTCGTCCAAGCCAGTTAGTTATAAACCTCTGAATACCTCGCCTTGTTTTGCGCTTCGTGGGGTTGCTCAATAGCCACCCACGCATATTCCGCAACTGCTGTATCGCGTCGACAGCAGGGTACAGACCCGCCCATTCCTGGCACTGCTCCTTAGTTACTGGGTATTCGGTTTTGTCGTTAAGTGGCAAATAAATCACAACTTCGACAGCTTCGCCAAGTTCGATAGGGGGAGTGGGCGGCGAAGTCGACCCACTCTCTTTATCTGTGTTTATATCTGTGTTTATATATGTATTTATATCTGGTATTGGTTCAGCCGTTTCGCTGTTTCCATTCAGCCGTTTCGCTGTTTCCATTCCGCAATTTGGCTGTTTCCATTCAGCCGTTTCGCTGTTTCCATTCCGCAATTTGGCTGAATGGGTAATTTCGGGGTTTATAAGACTTTCAGCAAGCTGTGTAACCGCATACCACTTTGTACGGTCGTAAGTTAATTTATTATAGTTGCCACTAACTAACAACCCATCACTTTCCATACTTTTTAGCAACTTTTGGATTTTATTTTGTGTCATATACGGAAAAAGTTCAGCCCATGCCTTGGCGGTGTTATAAGTCCAAAAATACCCATCATAGTAATTGATATTATTAGCTTTGTTTTTGGCAACCCAAAAGTAAATGTTATCCAGTAAAATTGCTTTTTCGATGCCGTATTGCGTTGCTATTGCAACGTTAAAATTATGGTTCATTTTGCTAACCTCCTGATACAATCAACCACAAAATATCAAACTCAAAACCCAAATAACCAAAAACGCTATGCTTGCCTTGCGCCAGATGGCTATTTCAAGGTGTAGTTTTATGTTGCGTTTATAGTTACTGTCTGCAATCGCCCTTTGCGACCGTATAACATCATAAAATAATAAATTTTTTCTTGCATCACATTCTGCTTCTCGGTACTGCTCTTCGCGGATTTTTGCTAAGTGATACTTTTGTTCCAATATTTGCTGTTCAAGTTTTCTGCCGCGTAACTTTTTGCTGCCTAACCTTTTCAACTCATCACCCCATTTTCAACCCATAAACTCTGCAAATTTCCTCATCTGCGCTTATGCCGTAAACCTTATAGCGTTCTTCAAAGGTTTTTTGTCCGATTTTGTGCGCTTGGGCATGGTGTCGTCTACACAATGCCATCAGGCGCATACCGAGATGAATTATTTCGTCACGGTTGCGTCCTGCGCCCACGCGGTCAACGTGATGCGGCTCTGCGGCGTCCCAACAGACGCAACATTTGCGCCTAACCAAACAGGCATATAAAAACGCATCAGTTTCCTCATTTTTTGCCATGTTTATATCCAGTAGAGGAATATCATTCAAAGCGCAAAAATCTATTAAAAATTGGGCAAAATGGCGCGCCGTGGTGACGCTGCAGTCACTCATAGAGAAATAGTCACCGCCATGCTGTTCTATGTAGGTATATTTTAGCCAGGCTTTGGCTTCCCCTACAAGACCATAACCCGCCCAGAAAGCAATGTCAGCTATGAGGGCATGGATTAGCGCGTTTTGCTCTGGGGTGCGCCGTCTGCTATCCCAGAATTGAATGTCAGCAGTTTCAAAGCCCTGCCTTGCCACAAGGTAGTCAGGTGGTGCTTGCACGGCATAGTAAAGCATATCGCCGTCATATTTAACTAGCTTCGCTATGCCGTGATGGTTCATGTCGCACCCTCCAATCTTACTTAATCCTTAAATGGCTACCTGTCACTAACTGGATATTATCACACTCCACAAGTTCGCCGTTCTTCAATGCGTTTTTGATTGCCGCGGTATCAGCTTCTAGCAACTTCTTTTTTAACCATTGGGGCTGCAGGGCTTCCACATCACCCACAACCACCTTGGCGGGGCTTGCTTGGACAGTTGCCGTAAAAATCCCTGCCGATACCTTGTCCACCCCAAGCCCCACAAGATGGTCATGCAAATATTTTTTAGCCTTGTCAGCTTGGTTTTTAAGGGACGCTTGAAGCTCCTGTAACCGCTTTTTTTCGGGGTCAATAGCATCAACTTTGGCTTCTAGGTTTTTAATGCGCTTACAGTGGTATTCCACAGCAGATGTTAAATCCTCTCCAAGTTCCAATACCTTTTGCAAAAACTCATCTTCTGTTATCTCTCCCCGCTCCAAGGCTTCTTCAAGTTCCATGTAAGCGGGGGCGATTTCGTATAATCTCATGGTTACCCCCCCTAGAACGGTAGCGTATCATCATCAATTGTTGGGTCAATTTCAAAAGGGTTGTCGCGGTTGCTGGTGTGGCTTTGTCCATGGTTTCCCGAAAAGCCTTCTAACAGCTTGTCCTTAGGAATGGCAACTTCTCCAGCCTGTAATTTTGCAAGGCTTGTGATGCGTAACACTCTTGTGCTAAATCTTGGTTTGCCGTTTTTATCTAAATATTGCTCACGCCCAAACACACCACAGCAACGTTTGCCCATTAGGGAGCGGGTATCAAAGTCCCATCTAAAGCCATCATTCGAAGCCTCAACGGCTTCTATCAAACCTTTGAACAACTCCACATTTTCTGTCAGTTGGTTAATTCTCGCTTGGTGTTGCATATTTTCTGGTAATGCGCTGAAGAAATTCGCATACTCGCCACTTGCAACATCTATTTGCAATACAAGCATTTCTTTGTTTGTGCCTTTAGAAAATTTAACGGTCGCATCTTTGATGATGCATGGGTGACCACCTGGCGGCAATTCTTTAAATTCTCCAAACTCTCTGCCCTCTACACTATCCCAGTTATGCGGTTTTTGAATTATCATTTGTGTAACCTCCTAAGTTATAATAATCTCTAATAGTTCTGTCTACCATTGCCAAGTCGTTGTCAATTTCTGGGGCATCGAATAAACCAATAGGCGTTTTGCTTACATCCATACCCCTTGATTTTGTTAAAAATAAATGATTGTCACTTTCTTTAACAGCTCTTAAAACAATAGTGAAAAGCCCTTCTAAACACACCTTATCATCAAGCACCTTACCAATGGTTTTAGGCTTTATATCGCCAAAATCATTTTTATCCTCATGCATCATCAAATACACAATTTTTTCTTCTGGCAGACTTTTGATGAATTCTATCAGCCCCCAAAACTCATTAGCTATGCTGTCATAAAAGGCGAAAACTCCATTTCCTGCCCCCGCGTTATTTCTATCACGCATAAATGTATTGGTGATAAGATACCCAGCGTCATCAATTACAAGAGTATTTGTTGCGCTTTTATACAGGGCAGACTTGACCATGTTGTAATTATCTGTTGTGAAGGTTTTAAGGCTATTTTTAAAGGGCAAAGGTTTACCCAGCACATTTATAATACCAACTTCATTATCCTCAAAATTTCGTAGGCTGGCACTCTTACCAGACCCAGATTTGCCGATTATCAATATTGGCATCCCGATATGTCATCACACTCCTTTTTTAAATTTCCAATCAAAGCCGCCAGCTGATTTACGCTTGCCCGTGCAAGTTTCGCTAATATGCGAAGCATTGATGCCCAGCACCCTTTTAGCTTCTGCTGCACTTTCAAATACCTTAACAACATTTCCGCTGTTGCATAGCTGAACTACAGGCTTGGCGACTTTTTTGCCATTAATTTTAGCGTTTATCTTAAAGACTTCTTTGCTATAATCAATTTTGGAATGCCTAGTTTTTGCAGCCTCTCCATGGTTCATATTTTCTTTGGCCGTAACCCACTCAAGGTTGCAAATATTGTTATTAGTCTTGTTTTCGTCAACATGATTAATTTGTGGCTTGTTTTGCGGGTTTGCAATAAAAGCCAAAGCAACTAACCTGTGAACAAGTAGGCGTTTACCGAAACCATTTTTATACAACTCGACACTGTGGTATCCAGTAGAAACAGGGCTTAGTTTAAGTAATTTTTTTCGCAAGTGGCTATATATTTGACCCGAACTAGAAACAGAATAAAGCCCCTCGTATCCACTAATGTGCCTCCAAAATATTGGCATACCCATGATATATCACTCCTTTTCATTTTCTTCTTGACACCCACGCCCTATCATGCTATAATAAGGCAACAGGCGGCGGTTTTTCCGCTGTTAAATGGATTAGGGTCAATTAGCTTTCCAGGCTTCCAGTGACCCTATTTTTTTGCCCTTTTCGGCTTCTTTTTGGATAAGCCCACACCCTACGCACAGCGCGCTTTTGCCTTATATGGTCAAAAGCTATAAATGGCAGAGCCGCAAGGGCTGGTATTGCAACTAATGGTATTAACCAGATAAAATCACTCATAATTTATAACCTTCTTTCTATTCGCTAACCTCAAACTCATCACAACTCCAATCAAAGTTTGTGTAATCCGTGCAATAATCGCTTTTGTCGTTGACACAAGCCCAATCATTTTCGCCGTATGGATGAGAACCCATGTAGTGATACTTACAATTTCCGCAGACCTTGTTTTTTTCTGTCATTAAATCACCTCCTATTTTTAAAGAAACTGGGTTATTTCAATACACTCCCTAGGCTTCGAGTGCCTACAAAACCCCATGATGGTATGAGGCTTCCAGTCACTATGCACCTTCAAGCTTTCAGCGGTTGTCAGGAATACATCGTAAGTGTTTCGTTTACCAGTACCACCGTTCTTAAACACCTCTTCTTGTTCTTTTGCCATGAGGTAATCTGGGATAACCACTTGACGGTCACCATAACCACCTTCTATCAGCTTGCCAAGCCTTTTGTGTAGCTCTTTTGCTGTCATCAAATCACCCCCGCAACCTTCCATCTAAACCCAAACCGTTCCAAGATACTATCAAGGTGGATTTCTATGTTATATAGAACCTTGCCAATACCCTTATCAAACTTGCTGTTTTGCTCCCTTGCGCAATCACTGCAAAGGTTAAAATCCCTATTTGTCATATAATCATCACCAACCATTATATCAAACCCACAACCGCCGTCACATTCCGCAAAAATGGCTGGTTCTTTTGGTTGGTATAGTGTGTAGGTGTCGCCTGTTCTGGCTTCGTAATCAGTTACGTATGGTAATATCATCAGCATTTTCCTCCTTCACAATTTGAACTCCCGCATATCTGTTCATAAAATAGATTTGACCTTTGCCAGTTACATAGGTTGTCTTTTTAATGTCAGGGCTTCCATCAGAGCGTATAATGCTTGTCTGCCCAACTTCAAACAACCCTCGCTCCATACTATATTGTGTTGGCATGTTTCTGTCCTTGCCTTGGCGTTTGATTAAAAATCCATCTTGGCGCAAGGTTTCAAAGAACCGCTTTTCGCCTGTGTCATACCCATTACGCTTTAGATTTTTGGCTACCTCACCTATCAGGGTTGAAGTTTTGGAAACAGAGATAGAGTTGGCGAAAAATACCAGTGGCGCATCTTCTTCAATCTTAGTTTCGAGATTTCGACGCTTTTCCTGTTCCGCCTTTAGGTCAGTGGCAAGGCGTATAATGGTGTCAGGGTTTAGTAAAACCTCTTCAATTTTTGATGGTGTCATGTATGCGCCGTGTTTGCGGATGGAAGGGATTATTTCGTCCGTAACTATATCCTGGAACATTCTTGCGGTTTCGTTTTGAGCCTTGAAACACAGTTTGTAAAATATGTTCTCTGGTATAAAGTCTGGTAACCCTTCTTCCCCCACTTGCTGGGGATTTGCTTCGTGCCAACGAGTTGGCACGACACCAAACTCTGATAAATACCGCCTTACCGTTTCCCAGCGCACCACCTCATTGCCACTATTGGCAATACGAACAAACCCAAGCCCTTTTGCTACGTTCTTCAAGTTTAAATGTGCAACGCCGTTTTCGTCCAAATATCCACTTACATTGTGGATTGTGATTAGGTTATTCATTTGCTTTTCCTCTCCATCTAACATTTTTGTTACATAGTCAATATCCTCTAAAAAACCATATTCACATTGCCGCGGTAGTCAGTTATGGCTTGTCCTCCTTGTGAACATATTCTAATATGTCACTAACGGAACAATCGAGGTACTCGCACAACCGCCCCAGCACTTCAAAGGAAATCGCTTTGCTTCGCCTGTAATACAGGTTGGTTAACGTTGTCCTAGATATGCCTGTGGCATCAGCAATTTTGCCGACTTTTATAAGGTGCTGTGCAAGAAGGATAGAAAATTTATTGTTTATCATAGTAGGCATTTTCCTTTCCTGCCCCTCTAATTGTTCAGACTATTGAACATATTATATGTTTATTGTACAATACATTTCCAGCCTTGTCAAGCACTTTTTTAAATTTTTCTTGACTAAAAGACCAACATGTTGTACAATCTCTATACTAGGAGGCGTTTTTTATGGTTCGTAGCAATTTGGCTGTGCTTTTAGCAGAGCGTAATCTTAAAATTTCTAAAGTTTCGGCAGATACTGGAATTTCACGTACCACCCTTACAGCTTTAACCAGCAATTATAGCAAAGGTATCCAATTTGATACTCTTAACGCTCTTTGCATGTATCTTAAAACCCAGCCAGAGCAATTAATTTCCTTTGTTCCAGTTGATTTCAGGCTTTGGCACTGTAACTTCGTGGGAAACCATGTGCCTTACCGAGATAACCAATTAACGGTAGACTTGGTGTTGTATTTTAATGGTAAAAATATTGATTGCAAGATGACTGGCTCTTTGAGGTATACAGTGCCAAAAGGCAGGATTGGTTCTGTTACCATAAATTTGTCGCTTCCACCTACAACAGCAAACGAAACTATTATGCAAAGTAATTTGGCACTAATTAACGCTTTCAAGCAATTACCCGTTCCTTTTTTGCGTGATTTAGAATATCACATACAAGAGCAGTTTGTTGACCTTATATATGGTGAGCGTTTGCCAGATGATGATTATGATTATAAGTTGTCGTGGCCCGATGAGTTCGCTCTATAGCACCCCTAAACTCCACCAAAGCCGCCTGTCTTGTTTCTGGCACAAACTTCGGTATAACACCATTAACAACAGGCGCAACATAGCCTTGTTTTTTATGTATAATTTCCAGTTGTTCAAGGGTTAGTTTGTTGGGGTTAAGTTCATTTGCTTGTTTTAGGGTTAGCATGGTTCAACCACCTTTCTTATAACAACCTCTTTGCCTGTGGTGACAAATATCTCTAATTCGTCACCCGCATTAATTCCAATGGCAGTCCGCAGTTCCTTGGGTATAACGACGCGCCCAAGGTCGTCTATGCGGCGTATCATGCCTATGATGTTTTCGTTAAGCGGTATTCTGCGTTTTTCTAGCATCACCATGACACCCCCTCAAAATTGGCTTTCAATAACTCCTCTGCCTTGTCAAGGTCAATTCTTAGGATTTCTTGACTGCCGTTGCCAACATCAAACACAGCCTTGTTGTTGCGGAAGCGTTGGGATTTGGCAAGTTCCCGCGCACCGTTGGCAGATAGATTAAAATGTTTAGCAAACTCTTGAATGGACACCCTGGCGCGCGGGTTTTTTAAGTGGTTGTTTTCAATGTTTTGCTCTTTGACTATTTCTGCTATGGTTTGGGGTAAAGCTTCTAAAAGTTCTCGCATACTCGCAATTTCTTCCTGTAAAAGCTTTGTTTCTTGTGTCATGTCATACCTCCTTTGTCAGTTGGCGGCATTTATCAACCAAATGCCGCCGTCACCCTTAAATCACGCCACACGGTCAGCCCGAAACACCGTAATGCAATCAAACTGTATGCACTCCACGCCATCACGCACAGAAACTTTGCAACGCTTTTGTTCTATTAGGGTTATGTCCATCACGGTTACATATTTATCTGTGCGGCTCACAAGTTGCATCATGCCTTGCGCGTCTTTTCCGTAGGCTAACCCGCCCATGTAGACTTTGCCTTTTTCAAATTTTGTCATAATAATCCCTCCTACGGTTTTTGGTTTATGGATTATACTGCATGGTTACTAGCCTGCCGATATTATCTACGATAGCTCACGGTAGGGCATTTTCAGCAACTATTACCTCATAATCCTCTTGCTTGGCTTGTCCAACAAGAGATTACCTCCCTTATGCAGTGCTTAACTGCTTCATAACCTCATCAAATAGAGGTTGCTGAAGCTCTTTAGGGCAACTCTCAATTTGGCGGATAAAATACCCCGCTCGATATTCATTCCAGATAGCTTTAATTTCTGACTGTCGCTCTGGTGTTAGCTCGTTCCAATTGGTTGTAATTTTATCAGCGTAGGATTTAACCGCCATTTTTATCACCTCGTTTCTAAGGTATGGGTTTTATAAGTTGTCTAATTACTCCGCATCCACAGGCTCTGTGCCGATAAGTTGTCCAACTGTCGCCCCAAAAAACTCCGAAAGCTCTCGCCAAATTGGTTGGCTTGGATGTTTTGTTCCTCTTTCGTATTGAGCCAGAACTGGTTGACTAATGTTTAATATTTCTGCCATTTGCCTTTGGGTAAGCCCTTTTTTATTCCTGTAATATGCTAGATTATTCATTTTTCACCGCCTCTTATAAAAATTGATTGCTTTGGTTATTGACAAAACCCTACAGTATGTGCTATGATAATTATGTCACTCCAATTTCTGCCAAAATTGTTTGATTTTTAACTTATGCCACATAGCAATCTGTGCCACTTTGGATAGCATGATACTTAATGTCAAAAAGCTGATTACAAAGATGTCCAAGCTCTGGGTGTGCCTTTCTTGCTTCAGCGCGTGCATCACGCTGTTGCTGGGCTTCATCCTCCCATCTTTGGATTTGAGCTTGCTTTCTTGCGGCTTCAACTTGCTTTTTAGCCATTTTCCAAGCATGGCTAAGGGCTTGGGCAAAAGTCCATCTGGTCATTGCTCTGAAAGTTGCCCAGGCTTTGGTGAAAATTTCGCTTCTGTTGTAAGTGGTTGCATTTGTCATTTTGGTATCCTCCTTCGGGGGGTTGATTTTAAGGGGTTTTGATTGCTTTAGGTATATTATAATACAAATATTCGTATTTGTCAAGAACTTTTTACGAAATTTTGTATTTATTTTTCAAAACAAACAAAAACCCCGTATTTGCGGGGTCGGGAGGTGAAATTATGAGTGCAAGAGAAATCGCTTTACAAATAACCTTAAAAGCTATGGAGGAAGGTATGCTATGCACCTTCAAGTTTGTAACTGATAAGGAAGAGGAATTGGAAGGTTATAACAAAACCAATGCTAAGCAGATTTCTGACTTCTACAATGCGGTATTTAAGAGTATTGAGGTGCATAAGGGTGCTAAGTAGTGAATTTTGATAACACCTCAGCAACTTTCGGAAGTGCTTCAAGCATGTCCCTGTCGTCACTTTCAGATGCTTTATTGATAAATTTTAGGAGTATATCAATAAACTCCTTTTGTTGTTGGCTGGTCATGGTGTTGTTCGTTGTGCTTTTGTCACTCAATTTGCTCATCTCCTTTCTGGGGGGGTTAAATATATTATAATACAATATTTCGTATTTGTAAAGGAGGTTTTTGTGCTTTGGAAGAATTGAATCCTATCTACAAAAGAATTAAAGACTTATGTGAGTTAAATGGAGTAAAAGTGACAGTGCTTTGCAAGGAGGTCACTGGTAGCCCAGGTAATTTATCAACCTGGAAAAAAGGTAACATAAGAAGCGAATGGTTGGCGATGATAGCGGAACGCTTCGGTAAGACTGCCGACTACATATTAACGGGGGTCATACCCGAAAAAGGCTTACAGAAAAGTGAGCGCATTGGTAAGTTTGTCACTGGTCTATTCCATTGTATGAAGTTCGTTTACAAGTATGAAGTGAGTATAGAAAACCAACTTATGCCAGAAGTTTGCACCATAAAAATCAAAGAATTATCAAACGCAACAGGGATAAGTGTCAAACGACTACAAGTGTTTGCTGAAATTGGTTTGGGTAAGCTCCAAAGTGTGCATGGTCAAGATTTGCCTAGCTTGCACGAATTTGAAGTACTTAAACGTTGTGGAAAGATTGATACCTCTAATGAAGGTTATAAAAACGTGGTCGCTCTAGATAAGCTCTTGCGGGTAGAAGCCAAAATGATTGGTGATGTTTTAGAAACTTTGGAATCGGACGGCCCACTCCTCAACATCCCAAAAGAACTAGAGGGCGTTAGATTAGCGGCTCATGGTGGAGAAGATGACTGGACGCAAGACGAAATAGAAAGGATTGCGGAGTTTGCACGCTTCGTAAAAAGCCAACGAAAGGATGGGTAGGGGGTGGTTGGCATGACAAAACTGGAAAACCTAGAGCAAATGGCGCATGACGAAGGGATACATATCTACGATTACACCTTCAGCGAAACTAAAAAAGCGGCTTGCTATTTTGATGACACTGGATACAAAGCCATACTACTAAATGCTGATAAAATCGAAAACGCAGTGGAAGAAACTATTATTCTAGCGGAGGAAATTGGTCATTTTGCTACTGATAGCCTTTATCTTATCGAAGCCACAGCTAACACAGAGGCGGCGAGAAGTAGCCGAACAAAATACGAAGCGCAGGCTAAAAAGTGGGCTATAAAGAAAATCTTGCCTGCCGAGGCAATTTTAAGTTGTTGGGAAAAGGGTGTATTTCAGCTTTATGAAATGGCAGACGAGTTAGCCTTTTCAAGCGATTATATTGAAAAAGCCATTACATATTATCAAAGTAAGGGCGAACTACCCCAAAATTGGGAATTGGAGCATATTTATTAGGAGGAAACCGTTATGGATTTTATTGATGAGTTAAGGAATTTCGCATCAACAGTAGCCAAGCGTAAAGACGCTGTAACAACCGAGGACGCAACCAAAACAGCCCTTGTGTTACCGTTTTTCAAATTGCTTGGCTATGATATTTTTGACCCCATGGAATTTGTGCCAGAATTTACAGCTGATGTAGGCACGAAAAAGGGTGAAAAAGTTGACTATGCCATAATGGTTGATGGTAAGCCTGTGATTTTGGTTGAATGTAAAAAACATGGTGAAGCTCTAGGTAAACACTCAGCGCAACTATTTCGTTATTTCGGAACAACTACTGCTAAATTTGCCATTCTTACCGACGGCGTTATGTATAAATTCTATACCGACCTTAACGAGCAAAATAAAATGGATTTAGAGCCGTTTTTAGTATTTAATGTTTTGGATATTCCTGAACATTTAGTAGACGAGCTACGCCGCTTCGCTAAGACTACTCTCGACATTGATACTGCATACTTTGCAGCCGTTGAACTAAAACACACAAATAAAATCAAAGATTTTTTAGAAGCTATGAGAACGGAGCCGTCCGAAAATTTTGTTAAATATTTAATGGATGAAATTTCAGCTGGCACAAAAACACAAACCGCTATCGAAAAATTTAGACCAATAGTTAAGAAGAGTTACAACCAATACATAAACGACCAAATCCATAAAACCCTTAAAAATGCCATGCGTAGCGGTGTGGATACCGAAGTAACCCAGCAACCAGAACCCATACAAGAGCCAATCACCCAAGAAGCCGAAGCTCAAACTTTGACGCATGATGAATTAGAGGCTTTTTCTATTGTGCGTTCAATTTTACGAGAGATGTGCGATGTAGGGCGTTTATATACCCGTTTTGCAAAAAGCTATATATCTGTGCTTTTGGATGACAACAAAAATAAGCGTGTTTGCCGCTTCTGGTTTAAAGGCAAACAAAAATATATCACCATTCCAGACGAGGAAAGGAACCCTGTGCGTTATGATATATCTAGTTTAAATGATATTTATAGCTATGCTGATTTATTAAAAGAAGCTTGTAATCGCCATATTGTAAGGGGTGAATTTGAAGAAAAGGATGAAGATGAGGTTAGTGAATAGGTGTTTCTAATATGGGCATGGCTAGAGCGGTAGTGGGTCAAATACCTCCACCGCTCTAACTACTCCCTCAATTCCAATTTACCAAGACTACCCCACTTTAACCTTTGCCCGCATTCATCACAATACTTTTGATACTCCCTTTCTATACCATTGTCACAGCTTGGACAAATCGGAAAGACCATTCTTCCATAAAGGTGGTCGTGCAGGTAATAGTAATGGGTTACTGCTTTTGATGTTCTATAAGCAAGAGCTTTATCAATGGCTTTCTGTGTTGGTTTTTTCATATATATTCCCCCTTATATATTAGATTATATCATGGGGTGGGAAATGTTTGCTTGATAATAACTAAAAAAGAGGTGTACACATGCGCATAGCCATATACTCCCGAAAATCAAAACAAACCGAACAGGGCGACAGCATAGCCAACCAAATTGCCATGTGCAAAGACTATGCTAACGCCCATTTTGATAATCCAGAGTTTTTTGTGTACGAAGATGAGGGTTTTTCGGGCGGAAACACCGACCGCCCAATGTTTAAACAGCTAATAAAAGACATTGCCAAGAAAAAATTTGATGTTCTGGTGTGCTATCGTTTGGACAGGATAAGCCGCAATGTGGCTAACTTTGCAGAAACTCTTGAAATTTTAGAAAAGCATAATGTTGGCTTTGTGTCCATTAAAGAGCAATTTAATACCACAACACCTATGGGTAAAGCTATGATGTATATATCCTCGGTTTTTGCCCAATTGGAGCGGGATACAATTGCAGAACGTGTTTCAGACAACCTTTCCGCCCTCGCCAAAACAGGACGTTATTTAAGTGGTAAAACTCCCCAGGGCTACAAAAAAGAAGAAAGAAAAACTGATGAAGGAAAAAAATATAATATTTTAGTTATAGATGATGATGAAATTGGTCAAATCAAAGACATTTTCAATAAATACCTTGACTGGCAAAGCATTAGTAGAATTGAAAAAGATTATGCAATAAATGATATTCGCACACGTGGCGGGTATCGTTATAAATGTGTTTCTTTTCACAGGATTTTGACGCACCCAATCTATGCCGCCGCTGATAGGCATACATATGAATATTTTAAGCAGTTAGGCTCGCAGGTGTATGATGAGGTTGAAAAATGGGATGGGTCAAAGGGAATTGCTGTTTTTCGTAAAACCAAGCATCCACCTAAGGACTGGCTGATTGGCGTCGGAACTCACGAACCCATCATTTCAGGAGCGAAATGGATACAAGTACAAAACATAATTGATGAGCGCAAAAGGCATACACGCCGCAGACCAATAGGTAAATGGGGAATTTTAAGCGGGGTGCTTCGTTGTAAGAAATGTGGCGACTACATGCGACCGTTTTGTGTTAAAGCTGACGATGAAAAGTTTTACTATATTTGCCGCACCAAGGAAATTACTAAAAAGCACCAATGCGACACAAAAAATGTTCGAGGCGACATACTCGACAAAGATATTGTTGACACAATTTGTAATTTGTTGAGTAGTGACGCAGGACTGTTAGAGCAGTTAGAAACAAAAAAAGTCATATCCCTTGATAAAATTGAACAGTCCAAAAAAGAAGCCACCAAACACAAACAAGAGATAAGTAAAAATGAAGCCGCAATTAAAAATTTAGTGATGAAACTAGCAGAGTCCAAAAATCCAACCATCAGCAAATATGCAACCAAGCAAATCGAGGATTTAGATGCCCGAAACACTTTCCTGCGCCAAGAATTGATGCGCCAAGAAGGACAAAAGGATGGATTAGACGACGAAATTATGAACCTAGAAATACTACGGGAAGCCGCCGATAAAATTAAAGCTAGCGACTTCATGGGTGGCGATTACGCCATACGCCGAAACATAATAAAAACCCTCGTAAACAAAATCGAATGGAACGGCGAAAGTTTCGCCGTGACCTTTAATTAAATTTTACCACTTTCTAACCAACAGCACAACCATCGACCAGCAGTACACCCATGGCGGAACGATTGGCGCGCGCATATCCGCCATTGTAGACAGGATTTTTAACAACTATTTGGCGGTTGTTGGTCATCAAGAGCCGTTTTTGGCACTTTATAATGACGGGGTGGTGGCGAACTTCCCTGGTCGTTTATCTCAGTGGGGCTCTTTCTATGATGGGCGCGACAGAGGGATGAACGCCTGGCAAATCATCACTAAATACTACAGACAAAATTTGGAGCTTAGGGAAAGCAACAATTTTACGGGGGCTTTGGAGTCCTGGCCAGGGAATAACCTTTCCATGGGTTCTTCGGGGGAATATGTGCGCACCATGCAGCGGTATCTTAACCGCATTTTAGGGCGTTACACAAATATCATCATCAACCCCACAGACGGGGTTTTTGGGGCAAGCACCCAAAACAGCGTCCGTGTGTTTCAGCAGATTTATAATCTGCCCCAAACTGGTGTGATAGACCGCGCAACCTGGTTTCAAATAAGCCGAATTTATGCCGTTGAGAAAGGTTTATGGGAGATGGACAGCGAAGGCATACGCATTGGAATCGGCACAACGCCCCCAACCCAAATTATACGCGAGGGCAACACAGGCAGACTGGTTACAGAACTCCAGTTTCTGCTAGACTTCATTGGTATGTATTATGACGACATTCCTTTCGTAGCAGACACAAGCCGCTTTGACAGCCTTACAACCGCTGCCGTCCGCGCCTTCCAGCAACATTTCGGCTTGAATGCAGATGGCGTGGTTGGTCCAATCACTTGGCGCAAAATTTACGAAGTGTACTGGGGCATACGCCAAAACGCTGAACATCCTCAGCCAACCCCGCCGCCAGAAAGCCCGCCAGGTATGCCCACATATCCAGGCACTGCCCTTCGCCTTGGCTCTTCTGGCGAAAATGTCCGCAGGGTGCAGGAAGCCCTTAGAAGGCTTTCTCATTCCATTCCTGGCATACCAGAAGTGACCGTTGACGGCAACTTTGGAGCAACAACAGAAGAAGCCGTTCGTGCCTTCCAGAGGATTTTTGGGCTTAATGCAGATGGTGTGGTTGGTCCAATCACTTGGGAGAGGTTGTTTAGGGAATATTTAGACCTGCAACCAGGGGGGCAGGTTACACCTCCTACGCCGCCGCCAACGCCAGGTTTGCCGCCCTTCCCAGGCACGCCTATTCGTCAGGGGGATGGGGGCGAAAATGTTCGGTTGATACAAAACGCTATCAACAGGCTTGCTCCTTGTTATCCTGGTCGTCTATGGCAATTAACGGAGGACGGCAACTTTGGGCCAATGACACGTGACGCAATTTTCACATTCCAGAGCATTTTTGGGCTGCCCATTACAGGCGTTGTGGATGCTGCCACATGGGATTTATTAATGCGGGAAGCGGCAAGTTGCAGTGGTGGAGGAACAACGCCCCCAAGCCCGACTTTGCCGCCCTTCCCAGGCACAGACATTCGCGAGGGGGCATCTGGGGAAAATGTGCGTACAATTCAAGATGCGCTAAACAGGCTTGCACCTTGCCAGCCGCGCCTGTGGGTTATGAATGTAACAGGAAGCTTTGGCACAGAAACCCGTGACGCAATCTTTACATTCCAGAGCATTTTCGGGCTGCCTATTACTGGTGTTGTAAATGCCGCCACATGGAATTTGCTGATGAGCGAAGCCCAAAAGTGCAGCGGAGGAGGGGGCGGAACGCAACCGCCAACGCCAAATCTGCCTCCATTCCCAGGCACGGACATTCGCGAGGGGGCAACGGGGCAGTCTGTCCGCACCATACAGGACGCCCTTAGCAGGCTTGCCCATTGCCAGCCGCGCCTTTGGATAATGAATGTAGACGGCAACTTTGGCGCAGGCACGCGGGATGCAATTTTCACCTTCCAGAGCATTTTTGGGCTGCCTATCACTGGTGTGGTAAATGCCGCAACTTGGGATTTGCTAATGAGCAAAGCTCAGGAGTGTACCCCTGCAAGCTCTGGGGGCAACCAGCAAACTGCGCCCGCCTTCCCAGGCACTAATCTGCGTTTTGGAAGTCAGGGGCAGTCTGTTCTGCAAATTCAACAGGCAATTAACCGTATTGCGCCGCGCCATCCAGGCAGGCTGTGGATAATCCCAGAATCGGGGATTTTTGGCGACCAAACTAGGGATGCAATTTTCACCTTCCAGAGCATTTTTGGGTTGACTGTGGATGGTGTTGTTGGCTCTGCTACTTGGAATCGCCTTATGCAGGAAGGGTTGCGGGATGGGGCGCGTGGTATGAACCCTGTAAATCCTATGTTGGGTATGTTAATGGCGAATTTGCGTCAGGGTTGGTTTTAAGGGATTGATACAACAGACCTCCCAAACCCGTCATCCCGCGCTTAACACGCAATGACGGCGGTAGGGGCGCGCATTGCGCGCCCGTTATCCGACAAAGGTAATGTTGATGAGGGGTGCGTTTGCCCGACAGCGGGCGCGCAATGCGCGCCCCTACCGCTGGGGTCAAGCCTGCAATGACGATTAGGGGGTTGTCGACAATCTGACAAATAAAGGGCGCATAATCGCGCCCTTTATTTGTTTATTACAATGCCATTTGCTTAGATTTTTCCACACATGCATTAACCCCTTGGATTACGGCATTGCGCAGACCTTCCTGCTCCAGTTTTGAAACGGCTGCAATGGTTGCGCCCCCTGGGGAGCAAACCGCATCCTTTAGCGCGCCAGGGTGGTTGCCAGTGGTAAGAACCATCTGGGCTGACCCTAGCAACGCCTGGGCGGAAAACTCCATGGCATCCGCTCTGGAAAGCCCGTGGGCGACCCCTGCGTCTGCCATTGCTTCTATAAACATAAAAGCATAGGCAGGGGAGGACCCTGCAACCCCTGTGAAAGCATCAAAAAGGGTTTCGGGCAAAAACCGCGCTTTTCCCACACCGTTGAAAATGTTAAGCACCAAGCCTGCGTCCTTTTTTGGAACATCGGGGGCTGGGCAAACCGCTGTCATCCCCTGCCCTACAAGGCTTGGGGTGTTTGGCATGGCGCGGACAATTTTAGGCACGCCCCCAAAGGCTTCGCCAAGATATTTTAAAGTTTTCCCTGCCGCAATGGCAACAATAATCTTGTTTGCCGTCACAACATGTCTGATTTCGTTAATCACGTCATCGTACACATTGGGCTTGACACATAAAAATATCACATTTGCCCCGTCTGCCACCTCGATGTTATTGGCAGACCTTACGCCATATTCAGCGGACAACTGGGCAACTTTTTCTTCCATGAAGTCGCTGACAAGCACATCCACCCCTAAAAACTTTCCACTAGAAATAACGCCGCCAATAATGGCACTTGCCATGTTGCCAGCACCGATAAACCCTAATTTAACAGACATATTAAACCTCCATCATTACACGCACAACGCGCACCTTTATCATAATAATAACTTGTCATGGCGAATATTGCATTTTTATAACACAAATGCCAAATTTTTGTAATATTAACTTAATTTGCTATTCGGCGAAAAATGTATTATACTTAATGCCCCAGGGAGTCTTATTTTTATAGAAGTGAGGGATGAAGCATGGATGAAATTACTGTTAAGGCTAGGGCAAAAATCAATTTGTCGCTGGATGTATTAGGAAAACGAGAGGACGGGTATCACGAAATTTCCACTGTGATGCAGAGCCTTTCCCTTTTTGACACAATTGAAATCAAGAAAATTAACAAGCCAAATTATGGCATAAAACTTATAACAGGGGATAACAATTGGTTGCCTGTAGACGATAAAAATTTGATTTATAAGGCGGCAGACTATCTTAAAAAAGCATTTAATATTGAAACGGGCGTTTTTATCAACCTTACCAAAATGATTCCTATATCAGCAGGGCTGGGGGGCGGCAGTGCAGATGGTGCTGCAACCTTAATTGCTATGCGCGACCTTTTTAACCTGCCCCTAACCAATGATGATTTGGTGGGCATTGCTGCGAATTTTGGTGCAGATGTGCCATTTTGTGTATATGGCGGCACGGCTCTCGCCACAGGTATAGGTGACATATTAACCCCCCTGCCCTGCCCCCCTTTCGCCTATGTTGTCCTTGTGAAGCAATATATAATCATATCCACCACAGAGGTTTTTGCTGAGCTTAACCTAGAGGACATAACCCACCGACCAGATACCAATAAAATAGTCCACCATATACAAAATGGCGACCTTAGAAGCGTCTGCGGGGAAATGGTTAATGTTCTGGACACGGTGACCATTGCTAGAAACCCTCAAATTACTGATGTGAAAGAAGCACTGCTTGCAAATGGTGCAATTGGTGCTGCTATGAGCGGTTCTGGACCAACGGTTTTTGGTATTTTTGAAACCCGCTTCATGGCAGAAAAGGCGATAGAGGTAATAAAAGATAAATTTGAAGATATAGAAGATATTATTCTCACAAAATTCGAGGCTAGGAGGTCTTAAAAATGAAAAAACTTTTGAAAAAATTATCCTTTGTTACAATGGCGGCTGTAATGGCTGTTATTCCTGCGATGGCTGTGTCTGCGTCAAATTTCCGTGATGTGGGGGCGAACCTTGCCTGGGCGCAGGAAGCAATTTCCACCGTTAGCTCCCTTGAGATTATGGTAGGAGATATGAGCGGCAATTTCAACCCAAGCGGCACAATTGACATGTTTGAAGGGGCGCGCATCTTTGCTCGTATGTCGGGTTTTAACCCTGCAAACCACACCCCCCAGCAACAAAATTATTTTAACCAAGCCCTGGCAAGCCATCTGGCTATGGTTAACACTTTTGACAGCGACTTTAACACGTGGAATTCTGCCCGCAACACAGACATTGCCTATTTGTTATACCGCGGCGTGTTCTTCCCGTCTGACCTTAACGGTTTTATTGTCCGCACTGGTCAGACAGAATCCCGCAGGATAATGAGCCGTGAAGAGGCAGCTGTGTTCTTTGTACGTTTTATGGAGCGTTCCAATGAAGCCTTGCAAACCTTTGGCGTGCCAGCCTTTGCAGACCATAACATGATAACCCCCGCGGCACGTATTTATGTGTATTATTTGCGTAGCTTAGGCATTTTAAATGGCGACACGGCAGGCAATGTAGCCCCGCGCAGTCCAATTAACCGCGCTGCTATGTCCATGATGATTGTTCCTGTTTTAAATGAGATTAACTCCCCATTAGTTGGCGGAACAGGCAGCAGCCAAGGGCAAACCCCCACCGTGGAAACCGTCCAAGGCACAATAACCAACACTTTCCCAAGCTTCCGCGCCATTGCAACCCTTTCTGACAATCCATCCTACAACAACCGCACATTTACTGTTGCCCCAACGGCAATTATTACCATTGGCGGCGTAAATTCAACCTTTACAGCCCTGCAAGCTAATATGACTTTTACGGCAATTCTCACAGCTGGGGAAATTGTGTCTATTAACGCAACCACCCCATCAACCACCCAAACTCCACCGCCAGATACGGCAGGAAATGCCACTCCGCCAATCTCCGAAATGAGAGTTTTAGACGGAATTGTTTCCCGTGTTAATGTGACAGCAGGTACAATCGGCATCGAAACCCGCATTATTAACCCACGGGGCGAAATTGTAACAGAAGTCCGTGACTATACAATCCGCACAGGGGCAGAAATTTCCCGTGCTGGCAACACAATCACCATAAACAACATAAATGTGGGGGATTTGGTTGTTGCCCGTGTTCATAACAATACGGCTCATCAGCTTGTTTTAGAAGAGCGGATTACCCAAATGTCTGGCACGCTAATTGAGAAGAATTTTGGCGAAAACAGCCTGTTCCCGTCTATCGTGCTTGAAGATTCCAATGGCGACACCCGAAACTTTACAACAAATCCAGATACAACCGTGCGCCGCGGCAACCAAATAAACATTGCTCCACGCAACCTGCGCATTGGCGACCAGATAAGCCTTACGGCTGAATACGGCAGAGCCACGGACATAAATGCCGTTGCCGTGCAACAACCTCATGCAGATGTGTATATCCGTGACATCTTTATATCTGCCCGCGGGCAAAGCTTTATCGTTGTGTCTGACAACCTTCATGGCTCGCCAGACCGCACCCATTTCTTGGTAGATGGCCATGTTGACCCATTCGATTTAACTTTAGGCTCACGGGTTCGCATTTGGTTTGACAGCAGAGAAATTATTGGTTTGTCTATGTTGCAGGGGGCTTCTGCCACTAACTTTACAGGGCATATCCACAGCCTTACCAGCAACCAAATTACCGTGCGTGACGCAAATTTCCAAACCCGCACCTTTAATGTTGACCAAAACACTGTGTTTTTTAACTCTATCACAGGGCAAACCGTTAATATGCACCATTTGCATACAGGTATGCGCGTACAGGTTGTTTCTGCCGCTACGCAAAATAACCGCGCTGTGTCTGTTACTATTATGATAAATTAATCCATCTAACTGCATTTATTGGGGGGGTTGTGTATGAATAGACCACCACAAAGGCAACAACCACAAAGACGACAGCCACAAAGGCAACAGCCAAATAACAGGCGTTCTGCACCACCAACCAGGCCGCCTGTTAGGCGTGTTGTTAAGAAAAAGCGCATGGCGAGGGATTGGACTTTGCTGATTTTTGAAGCCCTTAGCAACATTGGCAAGCTTTTCCTTGGTGTCCTTAAAAATTTGCGTAAATGGCGTTATTTCCGCTTGGCTGTGCTGATTTTGATTATGACAGGCTTGGTAGGTGGCGTGGTGGCGTTTTCAAGCTCTACCTTTGCACCCAACGCCCTGTCAGTTGAGATAAATGGCGTAAACATAGGCACGGCGCGCTGGGATAGGGGCAACCTAGACCCTGAATATCTAATTCATCACACCATAACCCGCCTGGAAAGCCAATTTGGCACAACAGTTACCATTGCAGATGACCTTGTGGTTCGCGGGGTGAGAGCAAGGAGAAACACCGAAACCATCACCTTTGACGCTATGGTGACAACATTGGCAGAAACCCTGGAATATTATGTATTTGGCGCGATAATTACCGTTAATGGGCGGCAGGAAGCCTTTGTGGGGAGCTTTGCCCAGGCGGAAGCTTTGCTTGAGGGCATTGCCGACCAATACCGCGAAACCCCAGAGGGGCGGTATTCTTTTGTGGAAACCGTTGTAATCACAAATGCAGACATACATAGAAGCGACATAATGACCATGGCTCACGCCCAGACCATCCTTACAACCCACCGCCCTACCCAAGAAATCCATATAGTGCGCTTGGGGGAAAGCCTGTACACCATAGCAAGACGTTATGGCATGACCCTGGCAAGGCTTGCGGAATTAAACCAAGATGTAAACCCAGATGGCTCTGACCTGCGGGAAAACCACCCCCTTATCGTCGCCCCTACAATCCCCATCATCTCTGTGCGCACATATGAGCTTGTAACCACAGAACAGGTTCTGCCCTACCCTACCGAACACCGCCCAAACCCTGCTTTGGCAACGGGTCAGCAGCGGGTAATACAGCAAGGGCGCGCAGGGCTTGCCATTGCCACGGTGGACATAATTAGCGTTAATGGTACAGAAATAGAGCGAGTCACAATAACCCAGCAAAATACAATTGACCCCCTTCCTCATATCATAGAGGTTGGAAGCGGATAACAAAAAATCCGTTGCAGAAATCAATATGCAACGGATTTTTTGTTAGCCTAATTTTTGAAAAGCTTCTGCAATCAAGTCAAAAGGCCATACTTCGTTATTGCTGGTGGCTGTAATGGTTGTGGCTGTTTTTGGGTGATAGGCCGTTGAAAAACCAACGCCACTGTCGAAGCCAACTCCGAAATGCAGCACTTTGCCGCCGTCCTCGTCATAGCGGAAAGAGCCAAGACCGTAGCTTTCCCCTTCTTCTTCGTCAATGGTGACATGGGCTTTTAAGAAGTTTTCGGTCATATCTGCTGATAGTATTTTGTGGGCAAAAATGCCGCGCCAAAGGGCATCTAAATCATCTGCCGTGGAAAAAATGCCCCCATCCGAGCCACCGATAACAGACATAATGTCCGTATTTTCCGTAAACTCGCCTGTATCCTCGTCTACCATATAGCCTATGGCTACATTTTCGGGCAATTGTGTCATATTGTAAAAACCAGTGTGAACCATTCCTAAAGGCTCTATGATATTCTCTTGAACATATCTTTGATAACTGATACCGCTGACGGCTTCCACTGCCAAACCCAGCAAAATAAACCCTGAATTAGAGTATCCATATCTTTCCCCAGGCTCAAATTTAGGAGGTAAAGGGGTTATCATTTGTAAATAATAGTCAAGGTTTGTCCACAAATTAACGGGGTATTTTTTGCGCAACTCTTCCATTTTTTCGTCAAAATCTTCCCATTCTTCATCTACATAATCGCCTACACCTGAAGTATGGGTTAGCAGATGACGTATTGTAATAGATTTATTAACTCGCCCTAAATCTTTACCAAGAATATTCCAAATTTTGTCATCAAGGGATAGCTTGCCTTGGTCAACCAGTTTGCAGACGGATAAACCAGTAAACAGCTTTGTGCCTGAAGCAATTCCAAATGATGTATCCAGTTGGTTTTCAAGCTCCTTCTTGCGACAGCGGTAGCCCAGGGCGCGTTGATAAATCACGCCTTCGGCATTTTTTGCAGAAAAAACACCCCAAAAGCCCTCGCCTTCTTCACTTGCCAACCATTTTTCAAATATATCGGCAAAAACCTTTTTCAACGTTACCAACTCCTTTTAAAAATGCCAAAACCATTGAAGCACAGCAACAATGGTTTTGGCGTAGTATTGTTATTAATGTATCTACATCATTCCCATTCCACCGCCAGCGGGCATAGCTGGCTCTGGCTCTGGAATGTCAGCAACAACGCTTTCCGTGGTAAGTAGGGTAGAAGCCACAGAATTGGCGTGTTGCAAAGCAGAGCGGGTTACTTTCGCAGGGTCGATGATGCCTGCGTCAACCATATTTACATATTCGTCCGTAAGGGCGTTGAAGCCAACGCCTGCGGGGCTTTCCAACACTTTGTTGACGACCACAGAGCCTTCAAGCCCTGCATTTGCAACAATTTGGCGCATAGGAGCTTCCAAAGCCTTCAAAATGATACTTGCTCCTGTTTTCTCGTCGCCAGTTAAGCTGTCCATAACCTCGCGAACCTTTTTAGAAGCGTGGATATAGGACGCGCCGCCTCCTGCAACAATGCCTTCTTCTGTTGCTGCGCGGGTTGCTGCTAAAGCGTCCTCCATGCGAAGCTTTTTCTCTTTTAGCTCGGTTTCCGTTGGTGCGCCAACTTTAACAACGGCAACACCTCCAGCCATTTTCGCCAAACGCTCTTGAAGCTTCTCTTTGTCAAATTCGGATGTACACTCTTCGATTTGCATTTTCAGCTGACCTACACGGGCATCAATTCCGCCTTTGTCGCCTTCGCCGCCAACAATGATAGTGTTTTCCTTCTCAACACGGACAGACTTGGCACGGCCTAGCATGTCTGGAGTGGCTTCTTTCAAGTCCAAACCAAGCTCTTCGGTGATAACACGCCCGCCAGTAAGGATGGCAATATCCTCAAGCATTGCTTTTTTGCGGTCGCCAAAGCCTGGGGCTTTCACAGCAACACAGGTGAATGTGCCGCGCAACTTGTTAAGAACAAGGGTGGTCAAAGCTTCACCTTCAACATCGTCAGCAATAATGAGAAGCTTTGCGCCAGTTTGAACAATTTGCTCCAAAAGCGGCAAAATGTCCTGTATATTTGAAATCTTTTTGTCGGTAATCAAAATGTGCGGGTTGTCAAGGGTTGCTACCATTTTTTCCATGTCTGTCGCCATGTAGGCAGACAAATAGCCACGGTCAAACTGCATACCTTCAACAAGCTCAAGCTCAGTGTTCATGGTGCGGCTTTCTTCGATGGTGATAACGCCATCAGCGGTAACTTTTTCCATGGCTTCGGCAACCATTGCTCCCACTTCCTCGTCACCGCCAGAAATGGCTGCAACACGGGCAATGTGGTTTTTGCCGTCAACAGCTTGGATTGTAGCCTTAATTGCTTCAACCGCTGTGTCAGTCGCCTTTTGCATACCACGGCGCAAAATAATCGGGTTTGCACCAGCGGCAATATTTTTCAAGCCTTCGCTAACCATTGCTTGAGCCAAAACAACAGCAGTGGTTGTGCCGTCACCTGCCAAATCGTTGGTTTTTGTGGCGGCTTCTTTAACAATTTGCGCGCCTAAGTTTTCAAAAGCGCACTCCAGCTCAATTTCTTTAGCAATGGTAACGCCGTCATTGGTAATAAGCGGCGTGCCGTATTTTTTGTCCAAAACAACATTGCGCCCTTTAGGTCCAAGGGTGATTTTTACAGTGTCTGCCAATTTGTTAACGCCGATTTCCATGGCGTTTCTGGCATCAATTCCGAATTTAATTTCCTTTGCCATTATAATTTCCTCCCTAACCTACAATCGCTAAAATGTCATTATGTTTTACTATCATATACTCTTCATCGCCATGCTTAACTTCTGTGCCAGCATATTTGGAATAAATTACCTTATCTCCAACAGCAACTTCCATTTTAATTTCTTTGCCGTCAACCATGCCGCCAGGCCCAACAGCCACAACCTCGGCTTCCTGTGGTTTTTCCTGGGATTTGCTAGTTAAAATTATGCCGCCTTTTGTGGTTTCTTCGGCTTCCAAATGCTTGAGGACAACTCTGTCCGCAATGGGCTTTAATTTCATGGATTTACCTCCTAAGATTTTACTATACATGAATACATTAGCACTCTCCATAATCAAGTGCTAACAACATTACCTATTTTACCAAATATAGGCGATATTGCAAATGGTGATTTCAGCCGCATTTGCAAGATAATAAAAAATTTAGCGTTAAATCTCTTTTTTACTCTCGTTTACTCCATTTTTACTAAAATGATTTTGATTGTAGGGTGTGTTGAATAATGAAAAAATTTTTGCTGTGGTTGCTGCGCAACCACACGGTTTCCCTTGATTTTGCGTTGCAAAATCAGAGTACCTACGCAAAAATTTTGAATTAATCAACACACCCTTATAGACAAAAGGGGGATTTTGTGGTAGAATGTGATTTGCAAAGGGGGATTTATTTTGGTTGCAACAGATGTTTTGAAAAAATATTTCGGATATGACAGTTTTAGATATGGGCAGGAAGAGCTTATAACCGACATTTTAGCGGGGGGAGATGTCCTTGGCATTATGCCTACGGGGGCGGGCAAATCTATCTGCTTTCAAGTGCCTACAATGCTTCTTGATGGCGTGACCATTGTGGTTTCCCCTTTAATTTCCTTGATGAAAGACCAAGTTAATGCCCTTAACCAGTCGGGAATACCTGCCGCCTTTCTAAACTCTACCCTAACGGAACGCCAAATGGCAAAAGCCCTAGAAAACGCAGAAAACGGGGCTTATAAGCTGATTTATGTTGCGCCAGAGCGTCTGATGGCATCGGATTTTCTTTATTTTTGCCATGGGGCTAAAATCCCTTTAATTGCTGTGGATGAAGCCCATTGCATATCCCAATGGGGGCAAGATTTTCGCCCAAGCTACACAACAATCCCCAGCTTCATTGCCCATTTGCAAACCCGTCCTACAATAGCCGCCTTCACCGCCACCGCAACCCCACGTGTGCGGGAGGATATTTTGGACAAACTTAAACTAAAGACCCCAAATGTGATGATTTCGGGGTTTGACCGCCCTAACCTCTCTTTTGATGTGCAGCATCCCCATTCCAAATCCAGAGCCTTGGCAAGCTTTTTATCCAACAAAAACCAGCACGCCTCTGGCATTATATACTGCTCTACCCGTAAGGATGTGGAGCGGGTTCATGTAAACCTAAGCAAACTGGGATATTCTGTCACCCGCTACCACGCAGGGCTTGCAGATGGCGAACGAGCGAAAAACCAAGATGACTTTTTGTATGACCGCGCCCCTATAATGGTGGCGACAAACGCCTTTGGCATGGGGATTGACAAGTCCAATGTTTCTTTTGTGGTTCATTACAATATGCCTAAGGACATTGAGGCGTATTATCAAGAAGCGGGCAGGGCGGGTCGGGATGGCGCGCCTGCTGACTGCTTGATGTTTTACGGGGAAAAGGACTATGCAACCCATATGTTTTTTATTGAAGAAGCCCGCGGCACAACAAGCCCGCAAGAATTGCAGTCTAAAATCCACCGCCTTAACCAAATGCGCGGCTATTGCCATACCCACAAATGCCTGCGAGGGCATATTTTAGAATATTTTGGTGAAAGCCCTGAGAGCAAATGCGGCAACTGCGGCAACTGTTCATCAGAATTTGAAGAGGCTGATATTACAATAGATGCTCAAAAAATTATATCCTGTGTTGCCCGCATGGAAAACAAGGGGCAAACCTTCGGCACAACCACCATAGTGGACGTTTTGCGGGGCAAAAACACGGATAAGGTGCGCCAGTGGCGGCTTAACCAGCTGCCTACCTTCGGCATCTCTAAAACCGCAGGAACGCGCCTAACCGCCATTGCCGCTCATTTGATTGTGGAGGGCTTCCTAAGCAAAACCACCGACCAATTCCCTGTTGTTAGGCTTGGCAGCCGCGCGGGGGAAATAAAACAAAAGGATTTTTACATAGCCCTTAGGGAGCGCAAAGCTTTGGTAACAACCGCGGAAGAAACCGTGGATACCACATTGCTGGACGCTTTAAAGGTTTTGCGCCTAGATTTGGCAAAGGAGCTTGGTTTGCCAGCTTACACCATTTTCCATAACACCACATTAATTGACATTTGTGCCAAAAAGCCCGCAACCATCAGCGAATTTTTGCAGGTGGACGGTGTGGGGCAGGTGAAGGCAGATAGATATGGGGAAGCCTTCCTGGGCGTTATAGCGAAATTTTAGCGGACAAGCGTTCTAAGACCCTTGGATTGTGCATAATATTCAAAAGCACGTTTTAAGGGGGATACATATGAGAAGAACCGAACCAGAAAGACATAAACAGGGATTTTACATAAAAAATCTCGCTTTGGGTTTAGTGATTTCTGTGCTTTTGCTATTTGTAATTTCGTTTTTTAACCATAGTGTTTTCGGAGAAATGTTTTTATACGATGCCCTGCCCCATTATGGGCATATTTTGGCGTTGTCGGAGGAAGATTTGCCCTTTCCTGTAGAGGTTGAGGTGGTGGTGGAAACGGACATAGCCCACCCCATTGTTAGGCAAGTTCCCACAGAAGAAATTATCATAAACATAAACCCTACAAGCAGCGGGATTGTGGGCATTGGTGACGTGGAAGTAAATTTTTCAACAAATTATGACACGGTGGAAATGGCGGTGGAAACCTTCACCCCTGCCCCTCTTGCAAACCCTGCAAACCTTCAAGACTTGCGTGACCCCGCCTTTCTTCAACGGGCTATGTATATTGTAGACCCCCGCACAATCTTTCTGCCAGAAATGTTTGATGTTGACACAAAGTTGGCGAAAGATTTGCGCATAAACCCCGATAACCTTGGGGGGGATGCCCCTGTGGTGCTGATTTTCCACACCCACACCACAGAAATGTTTGCAGACAGCAACCCTTATGACATGTTCACGGGGATTGTTGGCGTTGGGGCTTACCTAACCCGCCTGCTAAACCAAGCAGGCATACCCACCATACACTATTACCGCCGTTTTGACGTGGTTGACGGGCAGTCGCATATTCTGGGGGCGTATGAGCGGCAAGAGCCGTATATACAGCGTATTTTAGCGGAAAACCCCACCATAGAAATTATAATTGACATACATAGGGATGGGCTGCCAGAAACTTCCCCGCGCCTAATAACAGAAATTGACGGCAGACCTACCGCAAGGTTGATGTTTGTTAATGGTTTGTCAACCCGCAATGTAAACGGTGTGGCTGTGCCAATTGACCATTTGCCAAACCCCCACCTGCCTACAAACCTTGCCTTCTCCCTCCAGATGCAAGTTGCCTTAAACGAAGCCCATCCCACCCTAAACCGCCGCATTTACCTTAATGCCTTCCGCTTCAGCACACATTTCCTTCCAAAATCCCTTTTTGTGGAGGTGGGCGACCAGCGAAGCACCTTCACAGAAGCCACAAACGCCATGTATCCTTTGGCGGATGCCTTGATAAATATTCTAAAATAAAAAACACGGGACAACGATTGCTGTCCCGTGTTTTTTATCTATCTTCCTTGGCTTTTTTCTTATCTTCTTTTGTTTCAACCGCAGGGGTTTCGCTACGGTCCACTGTGGTGGTTGGGGTTTTTATGCCTGCGATGTCGCCTTTGCGCACCCAAACATTTAGGCTCTTATTCTCGCCAAACTCGATAAGGAAGGCATCAGCGCCACTGCTCACAATTTTGCCGAAAAATCCGCTGGTTGTGACGATGCTATCGCCAACTTTAAGGGCAGACTGCATCTCCCGCACTTCTTTTTCCCGCTTGCGCTGAGGGCGGATTAGCAAAAACCACATACCTACAATAACAACGCCCCAGATAATGAGCATCATTGGACCACCGCCAAACAGACCTCCCGCAGGGGCGGCATCTCCACCCTCGCCTGCCGTCTGCTGCACCTGGGTTGCACCTCCCAATTGCACGGCATCTTCGCCATAAACTTCAAAAAATCTCATGTTCCATCTCCTAATTTTTAGTATTTACCAAGTATAACCAAAGTTTTGTTGCTTGTCAATAACAAATTAATCTCTAATAAAATTCATATAAACTTTTTTGGGGGCAGCAGGAGGATTTCCTTCTTTGCTGATGCGCAACATCCACGCCATTTGTTCCCCTAACATGTGCATGGTCTGCATCCCTTCTACATCCCGCAAAACCTGCTCGCCGCCGTTGCCATGGACAACATTCCAGTAATTGCTTGCCGCCATCATCATACCAGAATATTGCAAATAGTGATTTAGGCTGTCAACGGTGGTGACGCCGCCAGAACGGCGCACAGAGGTGATTGCCGCCCCAACTTTTTGATAAAATTGGTTGCCGTTTGCCGTTGACACATAAAACAGCCTGTCGCAGAAGGTTTTCATCATGCCGCTCATCCCTGCAAAATGGACAGGAGAGCCAAGGATGATGCCGTCTGCATCATAAATTTTGGCTGCAAATTCATTAAAATCATCTTTAAGGACGCAAGCGCGGTTTTGAGCTTTAAAACAGCCACCGCAGTGCTTGCAACCATGGAAGTTGTGCGCGCCGATATGCAAAATTTCCGTTTCTACCCCATTTTCTTCCAAGGCCTTGCAAACTTGGCTTAAACTATGGTAAGTGCCGCCCTTTTCGTTAGGGCTTCCGTTGATTGCTATTATTTTCATTTTGTTCCTCCTCTAAAAACTATTCTCTAATTTTAAACTGCTCTACCAACGACCCTAGCATATCTGCTTGGCTTGACAATTCTTGACTTACAGACGCGCTAGACTGGACAGAATTGGCATTGTCCTGGGTTGCGTTGTAAATTATTTCCATATTAGTCTGTATTTTGCTAATTTCTTCCACCTGCTCATTTGAGGCGTTGGATATGTTGGCAACCACATCAGCCACACTTGCGGTAATTTCCACAATGGTGTTAAGAGCCTGGGAAGTTTCAGCAGACTTTAAAACCCCGTCATCCACACGGCTAAGGGATTTTTCAATCATCTCACTGGCTTCTTTGGCGGCGGTGGCAGAACGCCCCGCAAGGCTGCGCACCTCGTCTGCAACAACGGCAAAGCCCTTACCATGCTCCCCTGCCCTTGCCGCCTCTACGCTGGCGTTTAAGGCAAGCAGATTGGTCTGGAAGGCAATTCCTTCAATAATTCCAGCAACCTTTGCAATTTCCGCGCTAGACGCTTTAATTTCGTCCATGGTTTCGGACATTTCCCGCATATAATCCTCACCAAGGTGGGCAGCTTCTTGCACTTTATCGGACAAGATTTTTGCTTGCCCTGCATCATCAGCGTTTTTGCGGGTTTTTTCGGTTAATACGCTAATTGCTTCGGTAGCCTCGCTGGTGGATGCCGCCTGCTCTTCAAAACTGCTCATCATTTCGTTTGTAGAATTAGCGATAATCACAGCACCATCTGATACCTGGGTAGATGCGGAACGAATTTCTTGAACAAGTTCGCTGACGGTATGGGTGATGGCGTTGATAGCCTCTTTAATTTCAGCAAATTCTCCAACATAAGCGCGTTTAACCTCTATGCGCAGGTTCATCTTGCTAACTTGAGTAAGCAATGTGCTGATTTCTTTTATATAGGACGATACAGTATCAATGGTAGCATTTACAGAATTTTCAATTTTCAAAAATTCTCCTTGGTAGTTACCTGTTATTTTGCGGCTAAAATCACCTTTGCTTGCGCGCCCAAGCACCTCTTCAATCTCATTAACGGGAGTTGCGATGGCGTCTACAAGATTGTTAACAGAGAGCAAAATCCTTTTCCAATCCCCTTCAAAATTGTCAGCATTGCTGTAGCCAAAATTGCCTTTAACGGCCTGGCTGATAACCTTGTTAATTTCTTCGCTAACGCCTTTCAAATTCTCTGTTACTCCAAGCAAAGAGTTGGATAAAATGACCTTATCCCCAGGCAGGTCCTCCATGGTAGCATCAAAATTGCCCGAACCAATCTCTTTAATAATGCCGATAACGCCACCAATTGTATTTACCTCGCTGTCAACAAGCTCATTGGCACTGTCAATGGTTTGCTTGAAAGAGTTTTGGTATTTGCTTGAATTAATACGATAATTTATGTTGCCATTTTTACAATACTCGTAATTAAGCTTGTTTAGGTCATTTGTCAAATTCTTCATAACATCAAGAAGAACAAACATTTCTGCACCCAAATTACCCATTTCATCATAAGAAACCCGCTCCCGCGACACATTGGTGTCAAGGTTTCCAGACGCCACATCTTTAGAAAGCGTGGAAATTTCAGCAAGAGGTTTTGTTATGGATGAAACAATGGTGAAGGACATTAAAACCGAAAAAGCAAGCCCAATTGCAACATAAACAAGAATCATCTGGTTAGAATGTGCCATATCAGCGTTTTGCTGGTTTAAGGTGTTGTAAATTTCCAAATACACAGACCTATCGCTTGCGCTGGTGTAGGCATCAGCTGCCCTTCCGCTCACCATGCTAATCATTTGGTCACCTTGGCTCATCAAATCCATACGGCTGCTGATGCCGCTCCAGGCAATAAACAATAAAGCAAAAACGATAAAACCAAACATAAAGTAAAGCCTTGGACCTATCCGCACTTTTCTTAACAATTTTTGCATGTTAAAAAACCTCCTATTTTAGCTATAATGAAAATGGGTTTCATTTTACCATAAATAACACACTATGTCAAGCTTTTGTAAAATATTAAAATTAAAAAAGCGCGACCAGTCGACCATCTGACGCGCTTGTTTTTGTTGATTATCTTTTCTCCACCACAAACTTGATGGAAGTTTTAGATTCGCCATCTATTTCCAATTGGGCGAAAGCAGGAATACTAATAAGGTCAATGCCATTAGGTGCAACATAACCCCTTGCAATTGCAATGGATTTAACAGCTTGATTGACGGCGGCCGCCCCGATGGTTACCACTTCAACAGGCTCACCTGTACGTACAACAGCAGCAATGGCACCTGCAACAGATTTGGGGACCGAGTTTGCTGAGACTTTTAGAGTTTCCATGAAAAATTCCTCCTTATGGCATAATATACAACTACCCAGGAATATTATATCACATTAATATCCATTTGTAAAGGGGAAATTTTATGATTCGTCCAAAAATTTTAAAAAATGGTGATGGGGTGGCTTTAATTGCACCGTCCACACCGCCTGAAATGCCCCATTTAGTGGACTTTGCGGTGGATTTTGCCAAGTCGCTAGGTTTTAGACCCATCCTTGGCGAAAGCGCGCGGGCTACATATGGTTATTTGGCAGGGGATGACGACCTGCGGGCAGATGATGTTAACTGGGCATTTGAAAACCCTGAAATTGCGGGCATTTTCTGCCTGAGGGGCGGCTATGGCATACAGCGGATTTTAGATAAAATTGACTTTGAGAAGGCGGCTGCAAACCCCAAGCCTTTTTTTGGGTACAGCGATGTAACTGCCCTGCACACTGCATTTAACCAAAAATGTGGGTTTATTACATATCATACGCCAATGCTTGCCACGCCAGGTTTTGTTCGGGCAGACGGGTACACCCTGGATAAATTTGCCAGGCAAATGTTTGGCACGGGAACGGGGGAGTTGCGCAATCCCGAGAGCTTTAATTGGGATTTTTTGGTAGGCGGCACTGCAATCGGCCGTCTTTGCGGGGGTAATCTTGCCATTCTTGCGTCATCTTTAGGTACGGATTTTGAAATTGACACCCGCGGTAAAATCCTTTTTATTGAAGAGGTGGAGGAAGAGCCTTACAAAGTTGACAGAATGTTAAATCAGCTGCGGCTGGCGGGTAAATTCGCAGACTGTGCAGGTGTGGTCTTTGGGGATTTTGCGGACTGTTTAGCAAAAGACCCTGACAAAAGCCTTGAAATCCCCGAAATTATCGCTAATTTAGAGCTTACAGTGCCTACAATGACTGGTTTTCGTTGTGGTCATTGTTACCCAACCGCCTCTCTGCCTATGGGTGCTTTTGCCCGCCTAAGCTCTGCCGCAAACAAGTTTGAGGTGCTAGAATGATGGCGGTGGTGCGTGTTCCTGTAGCTCCTGTTTACAGGGATGCGCGGATGGCAAGCGAGCGGGTGGATGAGGTTTTGCATGGCTGGCAGGTGGAAATTTTAAGCAGGCATATGGAATTTTGCCACATTTCTACCGACTACGGCTATCAAGGCTTTGTTTTGGCGGCAGATTTGGAGCTTACCCCTCTTCCATCTCCTTGGACAACCAGATGTATTTCCCATAACTTTGCAGATGTTACAGCAACCCCCCATGTTCGCGGGGATGTGATTACCTCTTTGCCCTTTGGTGCTTTTGTGGATTTGCGGGGGGGAGCCCAGGAATATGCCCCTGTAGGGCTGGCAGGGGGGAAGGCTGGCTATATTCGTGAAAATTTTCTGAAAACCCGCCTGCCACCCGCAGATAATGAGGACGAATTGCGCCAAAACCTTTTAAATGCCGCTAAAATGTACCTAAACACCCAGTATCGTTGGGGGGGCAAAACACATTTGGGTATTGACTGTAGCGGGCTGACATTTATGGCGTATAGGCTAAATGGGATAACCATTTGGCGGGATGCACATCATAAAGAAGGCTTCCCTTTGCGTAAGATACCCCCTGCCGTTGCCAAGACGGGAGATTTACTTTATTTTCCAGGGCATGTTGCCATGATTGCAGAAGATGGCAGGATAATCCACTCATCCCATGGCAATGGTGTGGCTAAAATTGAGAAATTGGCTAAATATCAACCAGAACCTCTCTACGCTTGCACAGTTTTCTAACCAATTTTAATGATATTTAACAAATTTACTGACAAATTTAAAAAAACACTTGACATTTTTGTCGAAAAAGTTTATACTTGAATGGATAGAAAAAGGAGTGGGATACTATGGAAAATTTTGAAAACGAGTTGTTTTATGGCTTTGATGGTGAAAAGTTTACTGGCTTTGGCGGAAATTTGAAGAAAATCCGCAAAGATAGGGGCTTTACAGCCAAAGAGTTAGCGAGTTTCATTAGGGTTTCACCTTCTTACATTGCCCTTATCGAAAAGGGTCATAGGCGGCCAAGCCTTGCCACCTTTTTAAGGATTTGTAAGTTTTTTGATGAAAGCCCTGAAACGATGCTTGAAGCCCCAGCAAGTTCCTTGAGGTTAAGGGAATCTGGCGGCACATTTAACGAAAAATCTGAAAAACGCGGCATCCAACGCAGCACAATTATGGGAATGCTTGAAGTCTTTAACGAAAAAGAGCTTGATTATATAATAGCCAAGCTGAAGGCGTTTAAGGACTTTGCCCATTCTGACAAAGCATAATAACAAAAATCCACCTGTGGTTTGGGTGGGTTTTTTGAATTGTAGGAATTGGTAGGGGCGCGCATTGCGCGCCCGTTATATAACAAAAGTAATGTTGATGAAGGGTACGTTTGCCCGACAACGGGCGCGCAATGCGCGCCCCTACCACAGTATGAAAAATCCACCTATAATTTAGGTGGATTTTATTTTTATGTATTCACCCTAGCCCAAAACTTACCCGCAAAGCTCTGTCCACTCTGGACATAAAGCTTTCGTCTAAATGGCATATTTTTTCTCGCAAGCGTTTTTTATCCACCGTTCGCACCTGTTCTGCCAGCACAACCGAATCCTTTACTAATGTGTATTTTGTGCAGTCTATTTCGATATGGGTGGGCAGTTTTGCCTTGTTTATTTGGCTTGTGATGGCGGCGCATATGATGGTCGGGCTGTATTTGTTGCCAATGTCGTTTTGCACGATAAGCACTGGGCGCAAACCGCCCTGTTCAGAACCCATAACAGGGTCTAAATCGGCATAATAAACATCTCCCCGTTTAAATTGCATAATTCACTCTCCGTATATTCGCTATTTAATACAAAAATAGTATTGTCCTAGCGCAAGGGTGTTATACCCAATATATGCAGAAAGTGTAAATATTTTACATTTATTCGCTGACGTTCACCTGAAAGGTATCATCAGGCATTTCTGGATTAAATTCAAATGTATTGTAAGCGACGATTACCCTCTCTGCCCCTGCCTGGTCGAAAATTACCATGCGCAAGGGGTTAAGGCTGTCGTTGCAGACCCACAGGCGGGCTGCGCTGATATATGGATGCTCCCCAGGGATTACGGTTTCCAGCACCGTTGACAGGGCCTCGTCCGTGGCTGATGCTGTCACTGTTACCTCGTTGCTTGTGATGAAATTGCGCACAAAGCTCGTTAACAAAATCTCTACCCGCTCTGGAACTTCTTCTGCCTGCTGGGTTACAAAACCCCCAACATTAGGGTTAAATTGGGATATTGTCTGCCCGTCAAAAATGGTTGTGTTTCCTGCCACATTATCGGGGGATGTTACCTCTATGCGGTACTGCCCGCTGGCAAGGGCGTGCTGGGTGGTTTCGTAGACATGGGTGTTGTTGTTGGAAATATATGTAACCGTAGCCTGGGCGGAAAAGCCTTCCATGTTTACCAAACGCCTATGAATTTGCTCGTAAACATCCCCGTCAACCAAACCCGCCACCGCACCGCAAGCCGCAAGCCCAAACAATCCCAGGCACAAAACCAAGCCCGCCAATAAAAACTTTTTCATTTTAAACCCTCCAAAATTATTTGCTTTGTCCAATTATACGAGCCTTCACTGCCGAATATGTGTTCAAAAACACCACTTGTATAAAATCCCTTGAAACTGCCGCAAAAATTGAATACAATAGATACAGGAGGTGAAGCGGTGAAGGTTGAAATTAAAATTGATGAAGATTGCGCAGAAACTTGGGTGGGCATCCACACAAATGCCATGACGGACGACATTATAGAGCTTGCCCGAAAAATTTCTGAATACAAGCCAGCAACCCTTGCGGGCTTTCGTGGTGAAAGGGTGGTCATGCTTAACCCTGCGGACATTTTGCGGTTTTACTCTGCTAATCAAAGGGTTTATGGGGTTACGAAGGATGAGGAATATACCGTGCGTTTGCGGCTGTATGAGCTAGAAAATCAATTGCCCCCTGATTTTGTCCGCATTTCAAACTCCGAAATCATCAATTTAAAGTGGGTTGCAAGTTTTGACCTAAGTTTTGTTGGCACGGTATGGGTGAAATTTAAAAATGGCAGTGACACCTATGTGTCTAGGCGGTATGTTCCAAAAATAAAACAAAAATTAGGAATTTAAAGGAGGATATTATTATGAAGAAAAAGGCTGTTTTACGTGGTTTGTTAGGTGTTCCCCTGGGTATCACCATGGGCTTTATCGTTTCTATCATTATTTCCCTGGCAATAGGGGATGGCAATTTTACCCCTGTTGTGCCAGAAATGGCAGAGTTGTTCTCTAACGAAATTAATGGGGTTTTGTTTAATGTAATGCTGTATTCGGTGCTTGGCGCAAGCTTTTCTGCGGCAACCGTCATTTGGGAGATGAAGGATTGGAGCATAGCAAGACAAACCATCACCCATTTTATTATCTCTGCGGGAACAATGATGCCTGTTGCTTGGTTTGGGCATTGGATGGAGCGCACTCTGGTGGGTCTTATAATCTTCTTCGCTGTATTTGTTGTGATATTTGCCAAAATTTGGGTTATACAGTATCTGGTGTGGCGTAAGCGTATTCATGGGATTAATGAGAAAATTGAGGGTTAGGTAACGTCTACGAAACATAACCTGTCGAAATTTTTTGTACAAAAATTGGAATACGCTGACATTTATTTCCATATTTGTCCAGTTGGTATGTGGTACAATCCTTCCAACAACAAATTTGGAGGGAAAATATTATGAATAACAATCCATTTCAGCTACCAACAAACATACGCCAAATTGGCACGGCAGGCGAGGGGCTGAAGATATATGTAGAAGATTATGTTTGCAGCTATCTGCGTCAATATGCCGAGTCTGGCGGCCATACGGAAAAAGTCGCCTTTTTGGTTGGTAAATATATGATAATTGACGGCGAGCCTTATGTTTTCATTAGCGGGGCAATCCAGGGCAAGTACAGCGAGTATAAAGACAATATGGAAAGCTTTACAGACCAAAGTTTTGATTATGCAATGGAAGAGCTTGACAAATACTTCCCAGGCTGTGAGGTTTTAGGGTGGATGCAGTCACAACCAGGTTATGGGATTTACCTTAACCCAAGCTATGCTGACTACCATATGTCAAATTTCACCCGTCCGTACCAGTTGCTTTTTGTTATGGACCCTGTTGAGAAGCTTAACATGTTTTACAGTTGGAACGAAACCATGACGGGGGTTGGGGAAGCAAGCGGCTATTTTGTTTATTATGACCAAAACAAAGGTATGCAGGAATATATGAACGACAACCGCATAACCCGTGCCAAAATTGCCAAAGCCACAAGACCGCTGGAAGATGCCAAGCCAATTCCCGCACCTGTCACAACCAAGGTTACTGAACCTGTGCCAGCCACACGTTTGCGCCTTTTTGATGAAAGCAGAGATAAAAGAACCGCCCCCCCTGCCCCCAAAATGGCAGAACCAATGACAGGCAGGGGCAACCGCTTTATGGGCGGGGTGAAAACAACTCCTGCCAGCGACAAAAAAGAGTCGCGAAGCACAGATGACAACCGCCGCACATCAAACCTGCTTATTGGGCTGTGTGCTGTGCTGTTTATCACCACCTTTATTATGGGGGCGGGGCTGTTGCAAAGTGACGGGCGCATTGCCGCGCTGGAGTCCGCTATGATAACCATGGACAATAACAATTTGATAATTGCTGACCAGATACGCCAAATGAACGCCTTGCCAGTGTTTGCACAGGGCGGCTTTACCCAATATGCAGA
>Ga0209755_10000713_pt1 | contig 58252 bp, 55 predicted proteins | sample TergutCo191P1_FD_187301 | JGI IMG/M metagenome (GOLD analysis project Ga0209755, IMG submission 187301) | Cornitermes sp. P1 segment gut microbial communities from Petit-Saut dam, French Guiana - Co191P1 (SPAdes) (version 2) | ecosystem: Host-associated > Arthropoda: Insects > Digestive system...
CGGAGGTACGCTTACTATCGACCGCGCTGCCGCTAACTTTCAAGGATGTATTGGACTTCAACTTAACAACGATGGGTATGGCTACGACATCAGAATAAGCAAAATCGAATTTCATAACTAGATGAATAATTAACAGGTAGTCTTACAGGGAAACATCGTCCTTGATATAAAACCCTGTCAAGGTTGTTCCTGTTCCTGCGGAAAGGAAAATCATTGAAGGAAAAAATTAAAATCTGTATAATTGTGATTGTTCCAAAACTAAGGTTAGTTTTGAATAAGCCTCAATTAATAATAATAACCGGCTTGAACGCTGCCGCTGAAAGTGACGGAAAGTATCACGCTGAGAGGACGAATCTCGTTTTTTATATTTCTTGAATCCTGATAATAAAAGCCTTCTTTATTTCCCAGAGCCATAGGCACTGCAAAATAAACATTGATATTGGAAAAAGGCGTAAACCTGAAACCGGGAACAAGGCTCAGCGATTCTTCCCTCGCCGTATAAAGCAGTCTGGTATAAAAACGCGGACTTCCTTTTGTATCAAATCTGTAGAGTAAGTTAAACGCAATATTAACTCCCTGAAGAAAAGGAGAAACTCCTTCTTCCCGGAAGTCTGATTCCGGTCTGTAAAAATATGAGTATCCTTCACCGTTATAAAAAAACTCTCCGTTTACTTCAAGTTTATTTTCAAAAAACGACTTCATAAATCCAAAATCAAAAGCCAGACTTGCGCCGTCATCTAAAGCAATAAGCCATTCGTTATACAGCTCTGTATCCCAGACAGTAGTTTTTATGGCAAGAAAACTGCGAAAAGGCATCTCTTTTTGATAATAAAAACCCAAATCAAAATCAGCCCAGCGGTATGCAAGATTGTATTTCCCTCCGTATCCGATAGTATCGCGGGTGGGAATCGCGCCGCCAGCCATATTTGTCCTTGTCATGGAAAGCAGCTGAAGACCGCCGATACCTAAAGGCACGTCAAATTTAATTAAATAAGAAGGTCCTGCAGGACCTGCGGCAGGAACCCTTGACAAAAGATTGGTAAAACCAAAGTTACGCGAAATACCCCACCCCTGCTCATATTTTCCGGCGCGGAGAAAAACTTTGTCAAAAAAATTATAATCAAAGAAAAAATCGCCAAGAACAAAATTAAATCCCGGCATCTCATAGCTGATTCCGCTGCTAACCCGGAAGTATTGCGATATTTGGGCATTTATGCCTATGGATGAACCCATTTTAACGCCGATAGCCCACGAAAAATGATCTTCGCCGCTTAATTCCCAGGGATATACTTCCCATCCCGGATTAATGCCGCCGGTAAAATCATAGGAAGCGCTCACCTCCAAACCCCGTCTTCTTAAATTGCGGATCAGAGGAGGTTCAGCTTCAACAGGTTTTTCTTCCTTTGCAGAAATTTCTTCCGCCGGTTCATCAAAAATAGAATCCAGTAAGTCAAAATCTAAATCAAGCAGATTCATTTCCTGAGCTGCAATAAAGGAAAAAGAAAAAACAAATAACAGAAAAAAAAATAAAAAAAATTTCATCTATTAACTGTCTCTAAAAAAGTTTTGGAAAAAACGGAATCTGCAACCCTGCTGAACGAGGGTCTATTAATGACAATCTGTGTTCTTTCATTGACAAAAGTTCCGTTTATTACAGCGCCAAGAAGTTCATCCACAAACAGAAGCTGCCGCGGAACAAATCGTCCGCCGATGTTGTAATAATCAGGAATTACGGATGTCCGCAGAAGCTGACCTGAAAGGCTGTAATCTTCGGTTTTACGCAGGAGATTATCATCGCTTATCCATACTTTCATTCTTGGATAAGTAACTTCGGTTGTTACGGCTTCAAGAGTCAATAAACGGCAATTAAACCGTCCCAACTGCACATTCTCACCGGCTACTACCCTGTAATCCTGCGCCAGAGTAGAACGGGTAAAATCCGAATTCCTTGCATTGGTATTTTGGAAACGGCTGCTGCTGCTGGTTGTATTAAATCTGCGGCTTTCAGGATCGTAAAACCAAAGCGTATTTCCTTCTTTAAGATAACCCTGCCCTTTGCTTACAAGAGGTTCCATAATCACTATTACATACTGCTCTCTTGAATCCCTGCGGAATATACCTGCTACAGTAGTTGTACGCGGCTGACCGGGTTTATCCTGCACAATCACATATTCCGCCTGAAAATCCGTATCAAGATAACTGACAAGCGAGTCAACTCTTGCAAGCAGATTCTGATCGGAACTAAAAACCCCTGTCTGTGCCCAAAGCACGGAAGAAACGGCAAATACAAAATAAAAAATGATATTTTTTTTCATTATAACGGCTCCCCGGATAAAAGAGACTGAAGGTTTTTCCCTGAAACGCGCAGCGAAGGGATAACAACAGCCGCAGCAATTACTGAAAAAGTTAAAACAATATTAACTATAATTGTACTAAACATATATAATACAGAAAGTTTTCCGTCTTTCAAAAATATTTCAAAACCCGGAAACCATGAAAAAGAAAAAAACGAAAAAATAAAACTCAGTATTGACGCCAGTAAAAATCCTGAAAACAGGGAAATAATCCAAAGCGTAATTATTTCCGCCCAGAGAACAAATCTTAAATCACTGCCGTAAAAACCTATTGCTCTCATGATACCTATCTCCTTTGTGCGCTCATGAAGTATAAGACGGTATGTTGCAGCCGCGCTCACAAAAATAATAAGCAGCATTATTACATATAAAAAATATGTAATAATATTCATTGCATCCAGTAAATCGGAAACCTCAGAGAGGTAAACAGGCATGGTATATAGAAAAACCTTTATACCTGACCACGGCTTATTTATTTCAACATCCATTTCTTCCCTGTTATAAACAAGCGGTCCTGTCTGCATTTTTTCGGACAAAACCTCCTGCAACCTTCTGCGTCCTGATTCTGACGCAGATGAATTACCAAGGAAGAAACCAATAGTAGAACAATCGTTATCATCAAAAAGTAACAGGCGGTTAAGGCTTAACCTGGAAACATAAACTTTATAATATCCAAAAATGGATGTATCCTGAACAATGCCTTTTACAATAAAGTGACCTGTATTTTTCTGCCACCATTTGGTATCAACTTCAAGGATTACGCTGTCTCCCATTGCCGCGCCCAGCTGCTTTGCTACAGGAGCGGAAAGAATAATGCCGTCATCGCCGACAGCCTGTATGCGAGGAGAATCAAAACTCATTTTGGAAAACAAATGCTCTTCATTATCCCAATCGCAGCCAATTACATGTTTCTGCCTGACAGAATTTCCATTAAAATAAACAACGCCTTTATCGCCCAAAAGCGTTCTAAAAACAGTATATTCAGGGTTAATCCCTGAAAACTGCGCGGCGTTTTGAATTTCCTTCATTTCACCTGATTCAAGATGATAGGTAACATTAAATTGAGAGTTATAACCGACAGCGACAATATCTCCTGCATAATGCGACTGCGCGGAATAATATACATTTTCATACATTCCGTCTTTTGTTGACGTAATAAATGTAACAACGGCAAACCCAAAAATGAGCGCGGCAAGCAGAAAACCGTAACGCCGTCCGTAACGGATTAAATATTTTATTCCAAGCTTTAAAAGCGCAAGATTTTTTTCCATTATCCCTGCCGTACCGCTTCTATAGGCTGAATTCTGACTGTAAATTCCATCGGATAAACTGAAACAATAATTCCCAGCGCAACTGCCAAAATAATCGAAGATACAGCTACCTGAGGAATAAATCCCAATGACAATACCTGTCCGCCCAATAGCGAAATAATAAGTTCATTCGGAATTTCAAGACCGATTGAATTTACCCATTTCAGAAAAAAAGCGCCTCCCAGAATTCCTATAGAGCCTGCGATAATTGTCAGCAGAATATTTTCCTGAATGATGAGAGATCTGATATAAAAATCAGAAGCGCCTATAGCCCGCAGCGTTCCAATTTCCCGCGTCCTTCGGAAAACGGAGATCAATATCACATTAATCAATGTTATTACTCCCGCGACGCATACAAGAAACATTCCCGTGTTGAATAAAACCTGAATTAACAGAAGCATAATTGCGGAAATTCCGGCTGCTACGCGCCAGTCAACGGCAGCAACTGAGGAAGCTTCAAGTTTACTATTGATTGATTTAATAAATAAAGATGAAGATATATTATTTTTAAGGCGTAAAATAATAAAATTCCAGTCGCCTCCTTTTACGCCGGCATTCTGTTCCGTTCTTGTTTCAGATAACCATGCCCGGAGGAAATCCGCTGAAAATTCAACATCGGGCTGATCGTATTCAAGGCTGAAATCCATGCTGAAAATGTCATCAATACCTGTCTCAAAAAGCAGAACGGTATTGCCGCTCAATTCTATTTCCGGTGATGTGGCGACCTGAATGGAATTTAACGCTCTTACTGTCTGGGGATCCGCAATAACAATCTCGTTCATGAACAGCCCCGGATTTTGGTAGCTGAAAATACCGACAAGAGGAACTTCCCTGATTTTAAAACCCAGTGTCCCGCCTGAAGTAAACAGCAGCGGATCTCCGATCTGCGGATACTGCTCTCCTCTCCTTTCTATTCTCTGCGCACGCTCAGATGTAATCATCGCGCCGTATTCGCCGTTATGCAAAAACCTTCCTTCTTCAAGAATGATGCCCGGAAACAGCGGAAAATATGTCTGAGCGTCCACTCCGCAGAGCAAAACTGGTTCCCTGACTCCAAGCATATCCAGAAATGCCCTGCCTGATACCTGGCTTGTTACTCCGTAAATTCCTTCCTCTCCTTTAATTATCTCCATAACTGCGTCATGAGCTGGCAGAACCGGAATAGAAAAAAAATCATCTATAATGGGAGTGTTTGCGCCGAAAAGATTCATTGTAATATCGGTCTTTTTCTGAAGAACAATATCTCCTGTAAGACTTTGTACAAACGCCTGATGAATGCCCAGATTGGACCTTGCGATAACGCTGTTCCCGATAAAAAAAAGAAAAGTGATAACCGCAACAAGCAGAATAATAACCGCGCTGTTTTTTTTATTTCTCGCTATATTGCGGAGAACCAGCAAAAAAACCATTATTGCCTCTGCTCTGACCTGACAATACCGTCATGCAGAAAAATAATATGATCCGCCATTTTCCATATCTCCGGATCATGCGTAGAAAAGATGAACGTAGTTTTCTCGGTATTATTTATTTCTTTCATTAAGTTTAAAATTTTATCTCCTGTATCAGAATCAAGATTCGCGGTCGGTTCATCCGCAATAACGATTTTCGGGTTTGTAACAAGCGCGCGCGCTATCGCTACCCTCTGCTGCTGACCGCCTGACAATTCTGTGGGAATGTGCTTTCGCCTGTCCGCAAGCCCGACTTCTTCCAATAGATAATTTACCCTGTCCCGCCTTTCAGATCTTGTGATCTTCTTCCCGGAAATAACCAGAGGAAGCTCAACATTTTCAAAAACATTCAGCGCCGGAAGCAGATTAAACGATTGAAAAACAAATCCAAGAAGTTCACGCCTTAAATTTGCAAGTTCCTTTCGGCTTTGATTTTTTATTTCAAGATTATTAATAGTAAGGCTGCCGCGGCTGAAGCTGTCAATCAGTCCTATAATATTCATAAGAGTTGTCTTGCCGGAACCGGAAGGACCTGCAACAGAGATAAATTCTCCTTCCATGATATCAAGATTAATGCCTCTTAAGGCCTGAACCTCAAGATTCCCCATTGGGTAAATTTTCCAAAGATCCCTTACAGTAACCATCATTTGCCGTCCGGACAAACTGACTTTATTTTATTCATATCTGTCTATCAGTTTCCTTGTTTATGCTCTAAACCTTTAACCAGCGAATCGCAGACTATATCCACTTCATCTTCAGTCATATCAGGATACAGCGGCAATGTTAATTCACGCGCTGAAACATATTCCGCCTTTGGGGCGGAATTAACAATGTCTTTATATGCGGTAAAATTTTTAATGGCAGGATAATGAATGCTGGTCTGAACCCCGTCATTTTTCATGGACTCAATAACAGCGTTTCTGTCCGTAAAATCAGAGAGCAGAATAGGCATAATGTGATAACTTGATTCTCCCCTGGAAAACTGCCTGTATGGATACGTTATTTCAAAAATATCATCAAGCCGTCTGTAATAATGTTCAAAAAGCTTTTTCCTTTTTACATTCGCATCTTCAAGTTTTTGCAGCTGAACAAGCCCCAGAGCGGCGCTAATCTCGTGAATGCGGTAATTAAGCCCCGGCTCTTTTACATCGTAGGAAACCGCCCTTCCCTTATAACGGTCAAACGAAGGGACAGACATTCCGTGAGAACGCAGCATCCTCAGTTTTGAAAACAGTTCCGCATTGCGCGTAACAATCATGCCGCCTTCGCCGGCTGCGATATTTTTATTGCCGAAAAAACTGAATGCGGAAATATCGCCGAATGTGCCTAAAGGCTGTCCATTAAAATCAGCTCCGGGGCTGTGGGCGCAGTCTTCGATAAGAAACAGTTTATGCTTTCTGCACAGATCGGTGATTTTTTCCATGTCACAGGCAAAACCTGCGTAATGAATAATCATAACCGCTTTGGTATTGGGAGTGATCTTTGATTCTATATCTTCAGGATCTGCCGACCAGTCTTCCATCGAAGAAATATCCGCAAGAATATTTTTCGCTCCTGACATGAATGTTACATTTTGATCGGCAATAAATGTAAGCGCAGGGGTGATTACTTCATCGCCTTTGCCGATACCAAGGGCAATCATAGCCATATGAAGAGCCGCCGTACAGCTTGAAACAGCCATACATTGGGTATCATGCTGAAGGAAAATGGAGAAAGCTGTTTCAAAGTCAAATGTTTGCTGACTCATTGTAAGCCAGCCGGAATCAAGCACATCTTTAACCGCTTGATACTCTCTCTCATCATAACTTATTTTATGAAGCTGTATACGCCACAAAATTCACTCCAATTCCGTAAATACAGGTTTGGTGGCACCTGCAAAAAACAGTGTATAAGTCCCGCTTTTTCTCTTAAATCCGACAGTTATTCCAAAAACCGGTTTTAAAGCTTTGGAACAGTCTCAATTAATAAAATATAGCATTTTTAAGCCGCTTTTTCAATTACGCTGCCATTGGAAATTCCTCAAATTTTAAGATATAATCATGATCATCAAGGGGGGAAAATGAAAATAACCATGCCGGAGGAAATCCGGAACGAAATCGCAAAAGAAGGTATTATCGCAGTTCTGGAAATGGAATCCGAGCAAAATGCGGTTCCGGCAGCAAAGGCTCTATTGGACGGAGGAATAAAAATAATCGAGCTTGCCCTGCGTACTCAGGCGGCTTTTCCTTCAATTTCCCTTATCGCAAAAGAAGTTCCGCAAATTTTCATAGGAATTGGAACAATAATCGAATCTGGTCAGGCAGCATCCGTAAAAAAAGAAAGCCCTGTGCGTTTCGGCGTTTCCCCGGGAATTAATCCTGATATTGTAAGGGAAGCGATAGCGGCGAATTTACCCTTTGCGCCTGGGATTGCGACGCCAAGCGAACTGGAACAGGCAATCTCGTTCGGATGCCGCGTGGTAAAATTTTTCCCTGCCGAAGGCATGGGAGGATTATCTTATCTAAAGAGCATCAATGCTCCGTATAATCACCTGGGTATTAAATATATTCCGCTTGGAGGCGTTACTGTGGAAAATTTACCAGGTTATGCGAAATTTAGCCCTGTTATTGCAATCGGCGGAAGCTGGATAGCGCCCAAAGATTTGATCAGCGCTCAAAACTGGGCGGAAATCACAAGAAGGGCAAAAGAAGCGAAAGAAATTTGGGATAATAACCGTTCTTAATAGATAAACGGAATAATCCGGTATTTCACCTTCTTTTTGTAGATATCCCATAATTCGCCGTATTTAACACTACAGATTTTGTCGTCATCAGCCTGACGCGAAAACAGAAGACCTATATAATAAAGCGGGTATAACCACACTCCAAGAACAGCAGGATAACCTGCGGCAAGAGCGATTGCGCACGCCTGTAATATTTCTCCAAGATAATTAATGTGACGGCTTGCGCCCCAATAACCGCTTACAAGCAGACTGCGGTTTCCGTCGCTGACAGTATCCGGTTTTAAAAATAAAAAATTCTTTTCAGGAGCAATTTTGAAATAGAATTTTTGCAAATTCGCTCCGCGTGTAATAATCCATCCTGAGTAGAATAAAACTATACAGAAAATATAGAACCAGATTGAATGACCGGGATCAGGCAGGTTAACGGTAAACCAGATGGAAACAGCGTAAAAATAAGGATAAAAAGAAAGGCAGCCGAAACCCAGTTTAAATCCAGTTCTCTCCGCAAAAAGATCGTATGTGTAAAGGTGAACTCTTTCAAATAATAAGTATTCCCAGCAAAACCATGTCGACATGGCGGCGCCCAGCAAAAGACCCGGATTAATAAATTCGCAGTTAAACCAATGATGCGCCGAAAATGAAAGAACATTCAACTGAAGCATAACAGCTCCGATCAGATAAAGCCACATCTTAGCGTCAATTAAACCGTTTTTAAACTGAGGATTTTTTATTCTGCCGAACCAAAAATCGGCAAGAAAGGATTTTCCTGAAGAAGGTGCCTTTAATACGATTATAAATGAGAATAATAGACCGATAACAACAGCGCCGGCAAGACTTGCCCATCGCGCTTCGTATAACCAGTCAAAAGGCACAATATCGAAAAAGCCAAGCAGAAACCATACAATGACGCTTACCGCAAGAACCAGAATGCCGTTGATTCTGTAATTTAACAATTCGCCTGTCGTATCGTGTTTTACATAACCTTTTAATTTTCTTGCCGGCAGGATTAAATGCAGAAAAGTGATAATCGCATAAGCAATCCACGGAGTAAAAAAGCCCAATACAAGCATTTTCATGTCAACCTCTTTTTTCAATATTTTGCGCTGCATTGTAAAATCAAGCCTGAAAGAAGGTTCATGATAAATCTGCAGTATTTTTCGACATTATAGCAATTGCTGTTTTTTTTGTCAAAAGCCTTGATAAAACGATATATGCGATTTTATTAATCATTCCGGGAATAACAAAAGGTTTTTTCCCAATCGCGTTTAATGTCTTCTCGGCGACAGCGGCTGCTGACATGGTTCCGGGAGCCTCTTTTTTGCTTTTTGCCTGCTGATAACCGGGCGTAGAAATTGCGCCTGCGCAGCAGGCAATTACATCAACTCCATGAGACCTAAATTCCTTCCATAACCCTTGAGCCAAAACAGTATTGAAGGATTTGGTTGCCGCGTAAGCCGCCAGCATGAAGCTCCCCTGCATACCTGCAAGAGATGACATCAGCACAATTCCTCCGCGCTTGTTTTTTATCATGGAAGCAGACAAATATTTTGAAAGCAGTAAAGGCGTCCTTACATTGACGCCTGCGGCTTGCGATAAATGTTCCTCGCTTGTATTTTCAAACAACCCGATTGGGGCGAATGCGGCATTATAAACAAGTAAACCTATTGGGATATTTCTGCCGGATAAAAAATCTCTTACATTTTCGTAATTATTTAAATCCGCCGTGAATGTTATGACGTCTATACTGTATTTAATTTTTAACCTTTCAGAAGCGGCTTCCAAGCGGTCTTTCTCTCTTGCGATCAAAACAAGATTTAATCCTCTGCGTGCAAGCGCGCTGGCAAAAGCTTCGCCAAGACCGTTGGAACCTCCCGCAACAACCGCAAAAGGTCCGTATCTGTTATAAAACCGAAGGCATTCTTTGCTTTTCATATTAAATTGTTTTGTCAGAATTTTTTAAGACAGTCAAGTGAATTTTATCAAAACTTTTATTTCGGTAAAGCGCCGTTACATCCTTGCACCCATATAGTGCAAGGAGTTATTTATGAGTGTAATGGCTTATATGCCTTATGGCGCAGGCGGAATAATAATCCGGGTTGAAACGGATATCCGCAGAGGAATACCAGGCGTTGATATTACAGGACTTGCCGAAGGAGCAGTAAGGGAAGCGCGGGACAGGGTAAGAGCTGCGTTCAGAAATTCGGGCTTCAATTTTCCGCTGGACAGGATTTTAATAAATCTTGCGCCTGCAGGTTTGAAAAAGGACGGAGCTGCGCTTGATTTGCCAATTGCGCTGTCCGTAATGGCAGCGGCAGGAATTGCTCCAATTCAAGGGAATCTGCTTGTAATGGGAGAGCTTGAACTGTCAGGCAGAATCAGACCTGTGCGGGGAGTGCTTGCGGCAATCGCAGCGGGACTTGCCGAAGGAATTACCGAATTCATTGTTCCGGCGGAAAATGCAGGGGAAGCGGCTATTCTGGCTTCACAAGGAATCAAGACAGGAAAAAACGCGCACTTTACAGCCGCTGAGAATTTGCAGAGTGCGGTTCATGCTCTTTTTATCAGGGAAGAAAAAGGCTCACTTCCCGTTTCTTTTGATACTTCAAGAGGAAAAAATCCAGCAAATACTGATACTTCAGCGAAAACAGGCGATTTTTCTGACGTAAAGGGACAAACATTTTATAAAAGAGCGCTGGAAATTGCTGCGGCAGGAGGACATAACACTCTTGTCTTCGGACCGCCCGGCGCGGGAAAAACAATGCTTGCAAGACGGCTGCCGTCAATAATGGCGCCTCTCTCTTCCGGGGAAGCGGTCGAAGTGACGCGCCTTTACAGCCTTGCAGGTCCTTTTATTTACAACAGCGGACACAGCAATCAGCAGAATTGTTCACAGCAATTTATAGACAGTCTCATGACAAACCCTCCCTTCCGTTCTCCGCACCATTCAGCCAGCGCCGAAGGTATCCTTGGAGGCGGTAAAAACCTGCGCCCCGGAGAAATAAGCCTTGCTCATTTCGGCGTTTTATTCCTTGATGAAGCGCCTGAGTTCAGAATAAATGTTCTTCAGGCTTTACGTGAACCGTTGGAAGACAGAGTAATAAGCATTGTCAGAGCGGAAGGTACAGTGCAGCTTCCGGCGGAATTTCAATTATTGATGACAGCGAATGCCTGCCCCTGCGGACGGCTGGGATTGCAAAAAAGCGAAAATATCTGTTTATGTTCGCCTGAAGAAATAAACCGCTACTGGCGAAAATTCGGCGGCGCTCTACTGGATAGAGTGGAAATCCGTGTTCCTGTCCTGCCGCCAAAAATCGAAGATATCGGCAGTTATTCTATAAACAGTGAAAAAGGTACCGGCACAGAAAGCGCTGATTATGCCCGGCGGGTAAAAACAGCGGTAGAAATTCAACGGCACAGGTTTAAAGGGACAGGCATACACCGCAATGCCATGCTTCCGCCTGAGAAAATCGCTTCTATTTGTTTAATGAACGAGAAAGCGAAAAACGCTTTTCATGAAGCAATAACAAAATTGGGTTTATCAGGAAGAGCATATCACGGAATTTTACGGGTAGCCAGAACCATAGCTGATCTCGACTGCAAAGACATCATCGAAACAGAACATATCCTGGAAGCAGCTCATCACCGCCGTTTTGGAGATGATCCGTGGGAGATTTTATCAATTTAGCAAAAAATACATAATGTCAATACTTTTGTATTGACATTATGATTGAGGAGGAGTATAATGGAATTAAAGTTTGAATGGGATGAAGAAAAAAATGACATAAACATAATGAAACACGGTATTTCATTTAATGAAGCAAAAATGATCTTTTATGATCACATGCGGTATGAAATTCCCGATCAAATTCACAGCATCATGGAAGAACGATGGAAAATAACAGGATTGGTTGGCTGGACAGTATTTACAGCCAGTTGTACAGAAAGAAACGGTCGAATCAGAATAATATCTGCAAGAAAAGCGGATAAAAAAGAAGAGGAGGAATATTTTAATGGGTATTGTACGGCAAATAATAAACACTGAAAAACCTCAGCAGCTTTCAGAAGAATCCCTGGAACGGCTGGCTGCGCTAAAAGACAGACCAATAGATTACAGCGATATTCCGGAACTTTCATCAGAGGAAATTGCGGAAATCAGACGCCAAAGAGAGGAAAACCGCAAAAAACAGATGTTCTCCCTGCGGCTGCAAACATCAACAATTAAATGGTGGCGTAAAACAATAGGAATGGGATATACCAGTGTAATGGCAAGGCTGCTTGATGAAGCCAGAAAACACCCTGAATGGATTAAAGAATGCCTTTGATCACGCTCAAAATACATAAAAACTGAAACTATAGAGGCTTTTTCAAAACTAACCCGAACCGAAGGTTTGAAGCAATAAAAGCTCTTTTAAAATCACATTTTAAACTTGAGGTTTCAGTTCAGGAATTGCTTCCAAAAGAGCGTCATTTATTTTTCTCCCCTTTGAGGAATAACCAAGCCTGCGATCAGGACTTAAAGAGCCGTGATAATCGCTGCCTTCTGTAACATAAAGCCCTGAGGATTTTGCAAGAGCTTCAAGACGCTGACAGGAACTATGCCTTGCAATGGGATGCCACGCTTCAAGACCCATTAAACCCATTTCTTTTAATTTTTTGACAAGATCGGGAAGCCGTCCCCATGCAACATAGAGAGAAATGGGATGAGCAAGAATCGGTAAACCGCCTGACTCATTTATTAAAGCGGCAGCCTCATCAAATTTTAATCCTTCCTTTGGTACATAAAGAGGTTTTCCTGTTCCTAAATAACACGCAAATGCCTGTTTCATATTTTTAACAATTTTTTGTTTGATCAGATACGCCGCAAAATGGGGACGTCCAAGCGAATGTCCGCCTGACAGAGCCATTAAATCCTCCCATGTCGCATCGATGCTTAATTCATTCATTCTTTCAAGAATTTCACGGTTTCTGACTTCCCGGCGGCGTGTAAGCTCTTCAACAGCAGAAAGGAAACCAGGGCTTGGTGAATTAATTCCTAAACCTAACAGATGGAATTCCCCTCCGTGACCGAGCCCTGGTATATTTTTACTGCCTGACCAATTAATATTTATTTCAATTCCTGGGATAAAATGGATTTTTTCAATAGCAGCGGCTTTTTTTGCGCTTTCAAGCCCTTTTATGGTATCATGGTCAGTAAGAGCAATTGCATTTAACCCTTGTTTCATTGCTTCTTTGATGAGTAATTCCGGGCTTAATTCTCCGTCAGAAATATTGGAATGCGTATGAAAATCAACCATCTTTGTATATTGTATCAAAATTTACCGGATTAAACATTATCTTCCGAATAATATATAGAAGTTTCTCAGGAGCGTTGATTTATAAAGCAATAACTAATAAAATGTAAATAGGGAGAAAGGACGGTCTATAGGTGTTTGAGTATGTTTTGGCAAACGGTGTAATTACTTCTCCGGGAAAAAACGCGTATACAGGCAATCTGGGAATTAAAGGGGCAAAAATTGCTCCGGCGGGCAGTAAAAAAATAATTGATTTAAAAGGAAAATCTTTTGTTTATCCTTCTCTCATTAATACTCATGATCATTTGCAAGGTAATTACCGTCCGCCAGTAGGTCCGCCAAAGGGTAAATTCTACCTCACATGGGCGCCCTGGGATAAAGATTTCAAGGCGTCAAAAACATATGAAGAGCGTTCACAATTAAACAGGGAAGATTTGTATGCTCTCTCCGGCTATAAATGCCTGTTTTCAGGCGTAACAACAGTAAACGATCACTTTCCGCATGAATTAAACAGCAAAATATTACCAACTTTACCAATCAGGGCAATTCAGGAATACTGTATTGCCCATGAGTGCACTTCATACGATTTAAAATGGGGAGACGGATTGGAAATTGAACACAAACGCGCGGTAAAAAATAAATGGCCGTTTATTACTCATCTTTCAGAAGGTTTTGATGATGAAGCCATGCACAGCATTGAATACCTGGAAAAATTAAACATACTGGATCATCATTGCCTCTTTATTCACTGTATCGCTTTCAGCGATGAAGATATAAAAAAAGTAGCCAAAGCGGGGGCAAGCGTTTCCTGGTGCGGTTTTTCAAATATGTTTATGTTTAACGTAACCGCTAAAATCAGGAAAATGATTAAATCTGGCGTTAATGTAACAATCGGAACAGATTCCTCGGCTACAGGTTCTGCGAATCTTCTTGCGGAAATAAAATATGACAGGGAACTGTACCGGAAATTATACGGTGAAGATCTTCCGGCAAAAAAGATTTTTGAGATGGTAACCATAAATTCCGCAAAAGCGTTCAAGATGGAAAATAAAACAGGAAGTCTTGAAGAAGGCAAGCTGGGAGATGTTCTTGTCATGAGAGCGAATATTGATGATCCCTATGAAAACTTTGCAAAAGCAGGCATGAATGATATTGAACTTTTAATCATGTCGGGCAAACCGATATACGGAGAGATGCGTTTCCTTGATATTTTTAAAGGTGAACTTCCCGCCGGTTATACGCAGATAAAAACGGGGAAGAGGGCAATGTTTGTTCTTGGCGACCCTGCATACCTTTATAAAGAAGTCAGAAGAAAAACCGGCATAAAAAAAATACTCGATTACCTGCCTTTTGATCCGGAGGATACAATTTAATGCCAAAGCCAGCGCAATACCGTTCAGGTTCACTGATTTATTTCCATGGAGATCCGGCGGAAAAAATATACATCCTTCAAAGCGGAAAGGTAAGCCTGGTTTATCAGGATATTGAAACGGGAGAGGATGTACGCGATCCGGTGCAACCCGGAGAGTTCTTTGGAGTAAAGTCCGCATTGGGACGTTACCCTCGCGAAGAAAATGCAGTTGCGCTTTCGGATACTACTGTAATGGCTTTTTCTGTCCCAGAATTTGAAGCTGTTGCCATGGCGAATTCCAGAATAATCATGAAAATGCTGAAGGTATTTTCCAATCAGATGAGGCGGGTACACAAACAGGTATCCAAGGTATTGGCAAAAGAAGAACAGCCGCCGGCGGACGGCTTATTTAACATAGGCGAGTTTTATTTAAAAAACAAGCGTTTTTCGCAGGCAAAACACGTATTCAGCCGTTATCTGACATTTTATCCGTCAGGAAAGGACGCATCTCAGGCTTCAAAAAATCTTGAAACTGCGGAAAATGCCCTGTCGAATTACGGAGACGGAAAAGGTCCCGGCGTTTCCTCAGGCAATACCGCTTCAGCGAATCCTGCGCCGCAGGATTCCGATAAAACGGCAAAAACCTATAATGACGCTGTCAGCATGATATCACAGGGAAAATACAAGGAAGCCTTCATGGCTCTAAAATCAATAACGGATTCAAATGCAGGTCAGGAATGGACATCGAAATCTTCATTTGAAGCGGGCAGATGCATGTTCCTTTTAAATAAATTTGAAGACTGCATAAAATATTATACAAATATGCTGACAAGGTTTCCGAAACATCCCGATTTAAAAGAAGCAATGTTTATAATGGGTCAATGCAATGAAAAAATCGGCAGAAATGATCAGGCAGGGGCATTTTATAAAAAGATTTTATCCATGGGCGGCAGCGATGATGACAGCACAGTAATAAAAACAAAACGGGCGTTAAGCGCCATGGGAGCATAAAATGGCAATGGATTTAGCGGCATTCGGCCGTTTCTCCCGTACATTTCAGAAGGGCGAGATAATTTTTTCCGAGTTTGAAATCGGAGACACTTTTTACTTAATTCAATCCGGAAGAGTGCAGCTTTTAAAACTTACAGGAGACCTTGAAAGAACGCTTGATATTCTTAATCCTTCCGAAATGTTCGGCGAAATGGCAATCTTAGAAAATTCCCCCCGTTCCGCAACAGCGATAGCGCTTGATGAAGTAAAAGTTCTGGAATTTAATTCTCAAAATTTTGAGATATTGCTGCTCGGCAATCCGCAGATTGCCCTTAAACTGCTAAAGATGTTCTGCAAACGCATCTATGATTCCAAAAGACGCTTTATGATTCTGACTCTGCCGGAACCGCAGGTAAAAATCGCCGATGTGTTTTTAATGCTTGATGAAACCCAGCCGGACATTGATAAATCCACCGAAAGACGCGTATTTAAAATTACTATTGAAGGCGTAGCTCACTGGGCAGGCATGGGCGTTAATGAGGCAAGAGATATACTGGGTCATTTTACCAATCAGCGGCGCATAGAAATATTTCCTGATCGCATTACCGTAAAAAATATCAACGACTTTTCGCGCTTTGTCAGTTCAAGGCGCAACAACAGCAAAAAATTATAACCGCAGGAGAAAACCATGTCCGATTTTGAAAATCCATATCAAAGTCCGGAAAGTCCTATTGTTCCTGAAACCCGGCAGAATACCGGCAATCCGCTTTCAGAAAACATGCTTCAGCATTTATTTGAAGCGTCTCCCTGGCTGCGGTTTGTAGGCATTTTAGGTTATATAGGAAGCGGTTTAATCGCTGCGGCAGGAATAATATTTGCGATAAGCTCATTCGCCGCTTCAGCCATCGGCGGTTTGTTTGATCAGTTTCCTTTATGGTTACTCGCTCTTGCCTATATACCTCTGGGAGCGATTTTCTTTTTCCCCTCTCATTTTACATATAACTTTGGGAAAAAAATCAGAAATTACCGTTTCAGCAACTCAAGCGAAGACCTTGAAACGGCTTTTAAAAACAACAAATCCCTGTGGAAATTCTACGGCATCCTGTGCATAATCAATCTTTCATTCATTCCGGTTTCAATTGTAATCGCATTGATTGCCGGCATTGCGGCAGTATTGAACGTATGATAGCCTTTAATAAATGCCTTTTCAAAAAAAAATCAGGTTTGATCCGTCACTTGAAGCGTTAACTCCTGAAGGAGTGAAATTTATTTTAGTTCCTGCAGGGCTTCCTGTCAGAACGCTTGCATACGCAATAGATAAAATTACGCAATGGTCAATTCTTTTAGTCATTTTTATTGCAGGAATTTATCTGCGTTATACTACAGGCATTTGGCTTATTTTGCTTCTTAACTTTTGCGTTGACTGGTTTTATCATGTTATCTGCGAATTGGCTTTCCGGGGACAAACATTGGGAAAACGCCTTACAGGCATCAGAGTGATAAGAAACGACGGCGCGCCGATAGATACCGGTTCTTCCTTTTTAAGAAATTTGCTGCGTTTTGCGGATACATTCTTTTTTCTCTTTCATGTCGCGTTGATTTCAATTACCGCAAGCTCCGGTTTCAGGCGGCTCGGCGACTGGGCAGGAGGCACTCTGGTAGTATATTCGCAGACATCAGCAGAATTCCCGCGCAGCAATACTAGCTTTCTTGATAAATACAATCCAATAACCGCGCCCTGCAGGCTTTCTTATGAAGAAAAACAAACTATTTTAAATTTCGCGCGCCGTTATTCCCTGCTGGGAGAATCAAGGGCAAACGAAATAGCGGGGATTTGCGCGCCATACATGAAAAACAAAGCTACTGCCGCTTTTTCGGAAATGACCGATGCTGCGTATTTATTGGGTTTAGCCCGCGGTCTTTCAGGCGAATCATTTCCGGTATCGCAGAAAGCATTATCTCCGGGGAAAACAGCATGACAGAGCAAAGTTTTGTCAAGCGCAGAGAATATGTCTGGAAAGAATTCTCTAAACTTATTGTAGGCAGCAGACACGAGCTTAAAAAAGGATCGGTTTCATTTGTAATAAAGTATAGGGAGATAACACAGGATTTAAATACCGCAAAAGCCTGCGGGTTTGATCCTTCGGTAATAGAAAGGCTCAATACGCTGGTAAATGAAGGCAATCAAATTCTTTACGCAAGAGGCAGATGGTCATTAAAAACGCTTCTCCGTTTTATCTTAAAAACATTTCCTCAGAAGGTGCGTTCCCAATGGAGGGGAATACTTGCCGTTACCCTGCTTTTTTACAGTATACAGATATTCTTCATTTTTTTATGCATTCGTTTTCCTGATATCGCAGAGGATTTTATTCCAGCGCACCAGCTAATACAAATTGAAGAAATGTACAATCCGGAAAACACGAATTTCCTGAAACCGCGGGATGTGAGCAATGACGCTGATATGTTCGGTTTTTATATTTATAATAATATTTCCATCGCATTCAGAAGTTTCGCAGGCGGCATTATCGCAGGGATCGGGAGTCTTTTAATCCTTTGTTTCAACGCCGGGTTTTTAGGGATCATAGAAGGGCACCTGATAAATGCCGGTTTTGCGAAAACCCTGTTTCCGTTTATAATTGCCCACAGCGCTTTTGAAATTACAGCAATTATTTTCAGCGCCTATGCGGGAATGCTTCTGGGGTACAGTTTTTTTATAACAAACGGATTAACGCATGGAGCATCAATAAAAAAAGCTGGCAGAAACGCGCTTCCCATTATCGCAGGCAGCGCGATAATGCTCATTTTCGCCGCCGCCATTGAAGCATTCTGGTCATCCAGGCATCAGTTTCCGTTTTCTCTTCGCATAACAATAGGCGTATGCGTTTGGGTTCTGCTTCTTATGTATTTTTTATTTGCGGGAAGCCGCCATGATAACGGGGATGAGGGAAAAAAATCTTCAGCGGAAAAATAAAGTGGATATACCGATTGATGCAAATTTAAGAAAAAAAGATTCGCGGGAAGCGGCAGACTCAGGGATTTTAATCTGGCGGGAGAGCTTAATCTACTTTTTGCCTTTTTTTGCAGTGCCTTTCTGGATATGCGCTTTTGCGCTGCGTATGCTTCCCGGCAGCGCGCAATATTTATCATGGCTTTTTTTATGGCTCTTAAAACCGCTATTTGACAGGATTATACTGCATATAATTTCTGTACGTTTCTTTGAAAGCAAAGCGAATTCCAGGCGATTGATGCAGGGGCTTGGCAAAACTATACTGCGCGGACTTGCAGGCGATTTACTTTGGCGGCGTTTCAGCCCGCTCCGTTCCGCAATGATGCCGATGCGTGTTCTGGAACCGCAGGTTAAATCCGGCAAAGAAAAAACAAAACGAAAAGAACTTCTGAAAACCGCAGGGTTAAGATACTGCGTTTTTCTGACAGTTTGGGGAATCGCGCTTGAAACAGCTCTTTTGGCGGGAGAAATTCTTTTTTTCGCCGTAATGGCGGATCTTTTCGCAAGAGGTTTTATTGTTTTAACAACTGATTTTATAATAAATGCGGAAGTATACGTTTTCGCGGCATGGTGTATAAATTATATGTTAATCGAAACTCTTTATGTCTGCATGGGATTTAGTCTTTATATCAACAGCAGAATAAACGCTGAAGGGTGGGATATAGAAATAATGTTCCGCAGTTTCGCGGAAAAACTGAAAAATAAAAAAAACTTTTTTATAATAATTATTCTATGCCTTATTTTTATGTTTATTCCCGAAAAAATATCATCTGACGGCTGGGAATCCTCACAGGACGCTCCATTGGAATTACTGCAAAAAATTTTTGATTCTCCTGAATTCGGCGGCGAAAAAGATACATGGAATATAAGACTTAAAAAGCCGTTTGAACAGGTAAACATTCCCGATATTCAAATTAACCCCATGACGGAAAGATTACGGATAATTTTTGCTTCTGTTTTAAGGTTTATAGTGATCTCTCTTTTTGCAATCCTTGCGGTATTTCTGTTTATTTATGCGTGTAAAATGGTTAATGAAAGAAATACTTCTGTAAAAAAATCATCAATGGCAGTTCTGCGCGGAATCCCCGGGAAAAATCCGGATGATATTCTGAAAGATTCAGTTAATTTTTTTGAACAGGGAAATTTACGCATGGCATGGGGTTACTGTACAGCGGCGGCAATCTTGTCATGGTCATTATGCCGCAGCCCTGCTTTTCCGCTCAATGCGACAGAGAGCGGCTGCGCGGATATGGTAAGGTCAATGCACGGCAGCCATCCTGATGCGCAGGACTTCTGTACACTAATAAATCATTGGATAAATTTCGCTTATGCAGGACACCTTCCTCCAGAAGGTAGTTTTGAAAAAGCCTGCGCTTTCTGCAGGCGCATAAGGACTTCAAATGGATAAACGGATTTTTTCCTGCGCGGCGGTAATTTTAATTTTTGTTCTGCTTGCATTTCTTGCATATAACTACCTGGAAATAATTCAGGAAAAAATATACGCGCCTCCGTCACGCGAAGTATATTCCAACAGATACTATGCTGTTGAGCGATGGCTAAAAGAAACCGGCAGTCCTGTAAGGATTGAAAAAGGAAACAATCCGTCAAAAATAACAGAGGCAGCCGAAAAAGTTGTTGTTGTATATGCCAATGCGTTTAAATGGGAAAATGCAAAAGAGATGCTTATACCGTGGATTGAAAAGGGAAATATGCTTGTAATATGCCTTGATTATTACAATAAAAATAATATTGACGATAATCTTCTGGAATTTCTTTCCGTCTTTGGAATTGGAGCTGAATTAACCTCAGCTTCAGGAGAATACTGGGATGATAATACTCCCAATTTTGACTGGACTATTCACTTTTCTGTTAAAGAAGACTCTAAAATTTTTGTTATTAAAGACAAAAGCGGTTTTATAAGGCTTGCCGAAACCACCTGCGGAGAAGGAATACTAACAGTTACAGGTTATCCAGTATTCATGTTAAACCATCATCTTGAAAAGGAAATTAATGCGCGTCTAACATGGAAATTAACAGGAGAAAAGGCTGACGGTCAAGGAGTGCTTTTTATTCGCGCCAGATATATAGCAAAATCATTTTTCGGTAAAATCATGGAAAAAGGAAATATTATTTCTGTCTGCATACCGGCATTTTTATTAATAGTCCTTGGATTTTGGATGATAATTCCTGTTTTTGGACTTGTCTTTGAGGAAAAGCAGAAAAAATCGCGTCCAATAAGAGAGCGTTTCTCCTCAGAGGTAAACTTCCTTAAAAAATACAAATCTCTTGATTATTACCTGGAAATATACGATCGTGAACTGCAATTAAAGGACGAACTAAAACTATCGAAAGATTCGAAGGACAGAGAAAAAAACAATTACAGGGAAACCATAAATAAAATACGGAGCGTATACAATGGAACAGACAAACTTAAACGCAGAATCGGCGGCTATAAAACTGGAACAGGTAAAAAATGAAATCTCTAAAGCATTTATCGGGCAAAAGCACCTTGTAGATTATGCCCTGATCACGCTTATCGCAGGCGGGCATCTTCTGGTAGAAGGAGTACCGGGTCTCGGCAAAACGCTGCTTGTCCGCACGCTTGCAAAAGCAATCGGCGGAGATTCAAAAAGAATCCAGTTTACGCCTGATTTGATGCCAGGCGATATAACCGGAAATATCATGCTGGATCCGTCCATGGGAAAATTTGTTACCCGCAAAGGTCCTGTTTTTACCAATTTTCTGATTGCCGATGAAATTAACCGTTCTCCGGCAAAAACGCAATCAGCTCTTTTTGAGGCAATGCAGGAATTTCAGGTGAGTCTTGACGGTATAAATCACCCGCTGCCTTCTCCGTTCATGGTTCTTGCCACACAGAATCCGTTTGAGCACGAAGGAACTTATCCCCTGCCGGACGCGCAAAAGGATCGTTTTTTAATGAAAATAACCGCATCCTATCCTTCAATTGATGAAGAAAAAATCATGGTTACAAAAGTTTTACAGGGAGATACAGGCGCTGAACTTTCGACAGCAGGAGTAAATACAGTTCTTGAAACAAAAACATTCGCAGAAATAAAAAATCTTTCAGCGTCTTTGCGCACAGACCCGCTTGTAATTGATTACGCAGTCCGCATGACAGCCGCAACAAGAGAAACGCCCGCAGTCGAAAGCGGAGCAGGTCCGCGGGGAAGCCTTGCTCTAATTCGCTGCGCCCGCGCCCGCGCGCTTTTACAGGGCAGGGATTTTGTTTTGCCTGATGATGTAAAAGCTTTGGCTCAAGCAGTTCTTGCGCACCGTCTTACTCTTTCTGCGGAAAGCGAAATTGAAGGATTAAAAGATAAACAAATTATTGAAACCCTTGTGCAAAAAATTGAAGCTCCAAGGGGAATAACAGAAATTGAATAAAAAAGAATGCCCTTTTTTGCTTATACCGGGCAGAGCGTTATTTATTGCATCCCTGTTATACCTGCTTCTGGGCTGTACTGCGTTCTTTTTTGATACTGTTTTTTTTATATGGATACTGGCAGGAGCGGGATTAGTCCCTTTTTTAATAATTGATCTTTCCATTCTGCTCCTGCTCATTGATCGTCTGCAGGCGGAAAGAGAAATTTCATCCGCCGTTACGCAGGGGGAAAATGTAAAAGTAAAACTGTTTATCCGCCGCTGCGGGAATCATTTCCTCTCCTCCTCAATCCGTCTTTACGATCTTTATCCTGATACAATGGAGACAGACGTTTTTCCGGCAAAGCTTGACGCTGAAAAATTATCAAAAGACGGAACTTTAATTTTTGAATACAGTCTGATGCCAAGTAAGCGCGGTCCGTGGATTTTTTCAGGCGCGGAATTTTTATTGGTCTCCATTATGCGTTTCTGGCAGCTGCGTGTAACGCACAATGTCACAAGCAGAGGAAAAACATATCCCAATTTCAGGCTTATGGCGAAGGGAACGGAAATCAAAGGAAAGCCAGAAAAAGGAGAGATCCGCCGGATTAGAAAACGGGGACAGGGAATGGAATTTGAAAGCCTGCGGGATTATCAGGAAGGAGATTCTGTCCGCTTGATAGACTGGCGGGCGACAAGCCGCAATTACAGGATGGACGGAAAACTAAAACCTGTTGTAAGAAATTATCAGGAAGAGCAGGATCAGCAAATTCTTTTTATTATTGACTCAGGTTACCGCCTGCCGGATTATAACTTTGACAGCGCTTTGGAAGCAATGCTGCTGCTTGCTTTCATAGCTCTTAAACACGGAGATGCGGTAGCCGCTGCAAGTTACGGCGCGCATGATCTTTGGATACCTCCGCGTAAGGGAATGAAAGCATACACAGGTCTTATGAATAACCTTTACGATCTTCACAGCGCTCCTGTACCGTCATCGCCTTTCCTTGCTTTGGAAAACGCATTGAGCCGCCTTCATCGCCGCAGTTTTATCATTCTAATCAGCAATTTCCGGGAAGAGGACGATAAAACCCTTTCATGGATTCTTCCGCGCATTGAAAAACGCCATTTGCTTCTTTTAGTAAGTTTCCGGGAGATCGAGGCTGAAGAGATGGCTTTTCCTGAAGATATATCGGCATTAAAAACAAATGAAGAAGTACTGGAAACGGCATCGGCATTTTCATATCTTGCAAACCGACGCCGTTTATACCAAAAATGGGAACATTCAGGACTTCTTGTCCTTGAAACATCCCCTAAGCATATTTCCGCAGCATTAATTAATAACTATTTATATGTTAAGAAATCAGGAATACTATAAATTATTTTTATTTAATGATAGCGTAATGCAATGGAAAAGAAAAAACTTCTTGTATTTTCCGATACTCACGGCGGAATCGCAGCGTTAAAAACAGTGTTCAGCTGGGCAAAAGATCGTACGCCGCCTGATGACGCAATCTGCGCCGCCGCATTTCTGGGAGACGGAATTGCGGATCTGCAGACAGCGGCGAATGCAACAGGTTTTTTCTGTGAATGGAATCTTGTAAGCGGAAATAACGATTACGGATATTCAATACCGGGAACCATGGTTCTGGATTTTTGCGGCAGGCGTTTTTTCATGTGCCACGGGCACCGTCATAATAATTACGGCGATTACCACACTCTTATATCAGCGGCTCAGGCAGCGGAAGCCGATGTTGTATTGTTCGGTCATTCTCATGTACCTTTTATGAAAATTATAAACGGTATTTTATTAATTAATCCCGGCAGCATAGCAAGACCGCGCAGCAGATTAGGCGCGACTTTCGCAGTTATTGAATGTATAGAAAATGAAATGCCTGCAATTGAATTCTTCGGGATCAGCGCGCACGGAGTAATTCATAAAATAAAAATATAAGACGCCAAATTATGGTTTATCAGGAATCTTGCTTAGGTGAGCATTCGTATCGGAATAAGACAGCAGCCTTTCTTTTAATACTTCTCCGTGATGTCTTGTCGGCGTATATTGCCAATCAGAAATCATATTTGGAGTTGCATGAGTATGAAAACACCACCCAATCCAATGCAGTTCATTTTTATCTATCCAATTAAGCATACCTCTTAACCAAAAAGGTCTCGATATAACGCCCCACTCGCCGTCAGGATCAATTCCGATTTCTCCGATTATAACAGGATAATCATCCGCTATGCAAAGAACTTTGTCATCATGATTTTTTCCGTCCCATTCCTTCCACGGATATATATGCGATTCATACACTATGCCATTGCCGCCGGGAGTATCTGTAAGCGCATAGGTTTCTCCAGTTATATTGTTTACGGCTATCCCCCTTAGGTCATAACCCCAGTCAATGCCGCCTGTTATAATTATATTGTTCGCTCCCAATGCCCTTATTTCATCGACAATTTTCTGATGTCCTGGACTATGGTAAACAAGCGTTTTTTCATTTTCCTTTCCCTTGTTCTGAACTTCTGTTATCATACCGCCGTTTCTCCACACTTCCCAGGAAATACTGTGCGGTTCATTATACAAATTAAACAAAACAGCGGGATGATTTGCATATTTTTTCGCAATATCAAGCCAGAACTCAAGCGAATTTTCATCCGGCATAAAATGCTGTCCGATATTTTTGCCCCATTCGCCTGCGTTAGACCAGTGGAGATCAAGTTCAACATATTTTCCGAAGTTATACGCTAGATCAATAACGCTGTCTACAATATTCCTGTACTGTTCGCCGTTGTCAGGCGGCTTTGGAGTACTCCAGTCTGTTACAGCGCCAAACCAGCGATCCTGGGAAAGAGGCAGGCGCACAATATTACAGTTCCAGTTCGCAAATACTTCGTATGCGGAAGCCAATACATTATCTCCGCGGCTGTTCCATTCAAGACTGCATATATTAACGCCCACAAGCCTTACTTCCTCATTTCTTTCGTTAAAAATTTTATTGCCTTTTACATGAAGCGTTAAACTGGGCGCGGATAAATTTGAAACAGCCAAATTTGCCGGAGATAAGTTCGGTTTATCCGAATCAAGCTGAACATTCCGATCTTTTTTATTAACGCAATTGGTAAAACTAAACAAAACTGAAAATAAAAATATAACAAGCATTGTTCTCATATTTTCCCCCGTCAAAAAACCTCATATAACAATTTATTTCATACTTGATATTTAAAACAGTAGCTGTCAACATACTTGAATGATGAAGCTGTACAGCCCGTGCCTTATCTGTCCGCGAAAATGCGGCGTTGATCGTCTGGCGGGAGAAACAGGCTATTGCGGAGAAGGCGCAATTTTACGGATTGGAACGGCTGTGATTCACCGCGGAGAAGAACCGCCGCTCATCGGGACAGGCGGCTCAGGGACAATTTTTTTAAGCGGGTGTAATTTGGGCTGCGTTTTCTGCCAAAACTACCAGGTTTCGCAGGGTGACAGGGGGGAGCCGCCGCTTGGCAAAGCGGTATCCGCTTACGATTTCGCAGACATCTGCGTTATGCTGGAAAGCAGCGGCGCTGAAAATATTAATATTGTAACAGGAAGCCATGCGGTTCCCGGTATCATAGAAGGCTTTAATGCCGCAAGAAAAAAAGGCGTAGAGATTCCTTTCCTTTGGAATTCATCAGGTTATGACAGTCAGGAAGCGCTTATACTTTTAAAAGAGCATATTGATATTTTTCTGCCTGACATTAAAACCCTTGATAAAAAAATATCTTCCGAATTTTTTAACGCTCCCGATTATCCAGATGCTGCCAAAGCAGCCGTACTAAAAATGATAGAAATAATGCATGAAAAAAATCCTTATAACGCGCAGGATAAAGTCATTATCCGCCACCTTATTTTACCCGGATACCTTGAATCTACTCACTCGGTTCTGCGCTGGTTCGCGGAGAATGCAAAAGACCGCGCTTTGCTTTCACTGATGACGCAATACACGCCTGTTTTGCGCAGGGATAAACCGTCTTTAAAAAACGCACCAAAACGATATGTAAATAAAGAAGATTACGAAACTGTCATGAGCTGGCTTGAAGAATTTAAAATTGAAGACGGTTTCTGTCAGGAACTTGTTACAGGCAGCGAATGGCTGCCTGATTTCAGACGGATAAATCCTTTTCCGTCTAAACTGTCAGTTCCTGTCTGGTCATGTGTTACTTAAAAACCGAACTTAAGTCCGACATTTGCTCCAAAGCCGCTGCCTTTCCAGCTTTTGGCTAAACTCGGAGCCCTTAGATCCGCTCCGATGTTTATTTGAAACACTTTAAGGTTTAAGGCAAAATCAAGGCTGTTTATCCAGAGGCGATCATGGTAGCCTATTCCGGCTGTAACATAAAAAATACTAGCCAGATTTAAACAGCCTTTAATGCCGGCTTCCATTGAAAACGGACTGCTGTAAATCGGATTTATCGCAAATCCGGCTTCGGGCGTTAGCGTAAGCAGGCTTCCCAATGGACGCCAGTCAGCCCAAACAAGCATTTTAAAGGGGCGCGTAACTTTCTTTGACTTTTTTCCGTATTCCGTATCATCGTTTACGTCAAAAAAATCATCCATATCTTCATTAAACTTAATTGTATCGCCGCTCCCAACTCTGCCGAATATTCTCATATAATCGTTCATTGTAGAACTAACCAGAGGAACATTAATCAGATCAATGCCTATTCTAAAGTCAAGAAAGGAAAGTTTTCTGTTTAGTCCAAGCGCTTCGGACAGAGGATATTCAACTCCTACGCTTATATCAACGCCGGGTCTTGCGGTAAGGTCGAACGCGGCGGAATCTTCCATTGGAAACGCAGTATATAAATTGACATCATAGCCAAGATTAAGAACAGTTCCGTTTCTGTCCGCGAAGGTATATGAAACATCAGATTCCATGTATACAGCGGCATAATACACAGACGGTTTTACTTTTATTTTAAAATTCTGAACATGAAAAAAAACAGGAATACCGACTTCGGCAAATGCAGCCGCGCATAAATCCGATTTTTCATCTACAGCTTCGCTGAAAGAAAGCATTTTTCCGGAAAGATCAATTATCCCATAACCCTTAAAACCGGTTGACAGACCAAAACCCCAAATATTTTTATTATTGTAGCTGAAATACAGCGGATTGCCGCCTGCTTCAAGATTCAACCTGAAGCCGTCAGTAAGTTTATCAAGATCAAGGATAAATGTTTCCATAAAAATATCTTTGGCGGATAAAAAATCATTTGAAAAACCTGCGTTAACATTTATCCCGAACTCAACCCTTCTGTTTTCAGACCAAACGCCGGAAATATTATCTGCAAAAACGCACGGCAGAACGAGAAAACATATAAGTAAAATAATAAAAAGCTTTTTCATTTTTATTTCCTCCTTAAAAATCTATTGTGTGATCAATTTTCGCTTCCAGGGAAATTGTCATTATCTTAAAATCTTTCGGTATTTCCATATTGCTGCCGTTTTTCAAAAAAATACTGAATTCAGGCTCAAAGGGATCAGAATCGGCAATCGTCTTAACATCACTCTCGGTAAACGCAAATTTAAGAGAATTTCCCGTTACAGGAGTTTTTTTATTTAACGTATCGCTTTTTATAACCATTAATCCGCCTGAAAACGGATTCCGGTTCATTACAATATCAAACTGTAAACTTTTAATCATGTCAGGAATTTCAGATATAAAACTTCCTATCCCTGCAAGATTGGGTAAATTTAACGCAGCTCCTTTTTCACCGTCCAAAGAAACATCCCCGTCCGCCACAAGGACAAGGGGAATCCAGACTACAAGTTCAATAACAACCAGAGGATCATTCAATAATGATGCTTCATATGTATTCGCAGGCAAAGTAATAGCTGTTTTAATTACAAGATCATTTTGATTTACCAAATGCGAAGAAATATCAACGCTTTTACCGCCGCTTGGCATGACTGTTGCTGAAAATGTATCGCTGTTTTTATTAACGCCGCTTGTTTTCGGATCAGTAAAACCTTCAATTGTTACAGAAGCCGAGTCAAAGGTAAGCTCTATTTCCATTTTATCAACAATATCGGTGCCGCCGACAAACAAAGAGGATTTAATTTTACTTTCATCAAATTTAAAGCCTTCCAGCAAGTTACCGAAATTCTGAAGAGGCAGCGTTACAGGTTCATCTTCATCGGAAGAACGCAGTTTTATTCCTCCCGTCGGCACAATATAACTGTTTCCGATCATATATTCAGAAGGAAAATCCGGCTTCATGTTAATTATTTCTTTATAGACAAGGAACGTTTTTATGTTCGGGACATTTATACAATCCTGAACAACCATGTAATTTTCACTGCCGCTGTCAAAAGATTCCTTCATGACATCCGAAAAAATATCGCTGAAATCCATATCGGCGGAAAATTTAAGAGAAGGACTTCCCTTGATTTCAACCGCTGACGGCACCTGCATGTCGCATGAGAATATAAACAGTACAGCAAAAACAAGAGAAAGCAAAAAATAATTTTTTTTCATGTCGTATGCCTCCAACACCAATATAACGCAATAATATATATTATTCTATCATTATGAGTTTTTTTAAAAGGCTCAAAAAAGCGCTTTCAGGAGTTCGTCCCTGCTTATTCCCCAGTTTTTTCCGAAACGGTCAAAAAGAAAATCCGATAATTTTAGAAAATCATCAAAAATTGAATTCGTTTTGAAAAAATTTGCCTGCGGTACAAGGTTTCGATTGACAATCAGCTCCCAAAAACGGGCAAAATTTTTTATTCTTTTAAGATCAAAAGCGCTTATGGCGGATGTTTCCTCTATTTCGTAAGGCGGCAGAACGCTGTAACGCATTCCAAAAGCGCTTTTTTGGCGGGAGATTGGAGCGCCGGGAAGCAGTTTAAGTATACCAAGCTGGATTTCTATGCGCCCTAAAGGCAAGCCTTCGCAGGAAAGCGCAGCCCAAAGACGGTCAAAACCTCTGCCAAAAGATATAATATCTTCGCCCGGAAGTCCTGCGATTAAATCGGCATGAATGACAGCATTGGTTTTTTCACGCAGAAAACGCAGCGTTTCCAGTTCTTTTTCCGGATTTGAAATCCTGCCAATGCAGGCGGCGGTTTCAGGATTCAGGGTTTGAATGCCTGTTTCGATACGCAGCGTCCCGGGAGGAAAGCGCCTTAGCATTTCACGTAACTCAGGCGGAAAAAGAGAAGGGAACATTTCAAAGTGAACGACAATATTTCCAGGTATCCCTTCTGTTGTACGCGAAACAGCAGCCCCGGAAATACATGGAGGCGGAGAATTATTTTCAATTCTTTCCAGAAAAAATCCTGCAATTTGCAAAGCCCGTTTAATATTGGAATTAAATGACCTGTCAAGAAATTTGAATGTTCTTACGCCACGCCTTAAAAGCGCATCCATTTCCAAAAAAAACTTATCAAGCTCAAAATCGCGCGTTTTATTTTCGTTATTTTCCGCCTTGACTGAACTTAAGCAGAATTCGCAGCGGAAAACGCATCCCCGGCTTGCTTCCACATAGATCAATTTTTTAGCAAGGTCTTCGTCAGTATACAAATGATACGCGCTCTTTATTTCGTTTACATTAATGTCTTCGGCAATGATGAACTGCGGTTTTTCCCGCTGTTCTGTCTCCTGAATATTTTCTTTTAAAATTTTTTCACACAAAAATCTAAAGGCGTTTTCTCCCTCGCCGCGGATAACATAATCCGCATACCGGAAAATCTTCGCGTCAGACGGAAGGTGCGTAACTTCCGGACCGCCAAGCACCACAAAAGGTCTTCGTTCTGAAATATGCGGATCATAAAACGAAGACTCTTGCCTTGCTTTTTCCAGTTCATCAAGCAGTTCAATAACAGCCAAATGATTCCAGATTGATACCGAAATGCCGAGAATACGAATGTTTCTATCAAGCAGAGGTTTGATTTTTTCATCTAACGGCTGGCGCAGGGCAAATTCCACAATTTCACAGGAAGCTTCAAGCGATCCAAGATTGGCTTTTAAAAGACGCAGCGCAAGCGACGGATGAATCCATTTCGCATTGATTGACGCAAGAATGATTTCTTTCACTAAACGCCGAAAAGATTCATTGTTCCAGTCCGCCACTCCTCACGGGCATCCATTACCATGCGTTCAACTTCGAACCAGTTGTCCGCGCGGGGACCCGGCATTTCGCGGTTGGTGGAATTGCTGAATATAATTGTTTTACATCCATGTTTACGCAAATTGATAATATTTTCAGGAGCATCGTCTATATAAACATTAGCGCCGACTGCGCCCTTATCATTCATAAAACAAATATCCCAATAGGGAATATCGTAGTTGTCGAGCCAGTCGACAGTCTGGGTTATTGTTGTACGGTGGGAAAATTTTAAAAAGAGCCTGTGCGTAATGATACGGATGCGGATGCCCTGATTGGATAATTTACGCAGGATGGCAGGAGCGTTTTCAACAGGTTCCATGTCGCGGAATATGTTCCGCTGAGTTACGGCAAAGCGGTGCAGTCTGTCGTAACCGCCAAGTTCATCAATACCCCACTCTTCAAGCCCGAAGGAAACATCCTGTGTAAGCGAATCAAGGGGTTTATTCAGCCACTCGGAGGCAATTTTTCTTATTGTTCCGTAAAAGTCGCCAACCACACCGTCAAGATCAACTCCGAAAATAAAACTGCTGTTATCCATGACTTATTTCCCTTTCTTTTGATATCAAAATCACTATGCTGCGCGCTTTTACAGGATAGGTGTTCTGGGAAGGAATTTGTTTTTCGCACCCTGGAGAGAGTATGTCATTGGGAGACAGTAATCCTGTATCCACTAAACGGAACCATTCTTTTTTATGCCGCGACTCCGCGATTGCAAAGGGTTGTATGTCTAGGCTGGGGTTAAACATTATGTAAAAATCATTGTCATCCCGATCGGCAAGGGTTTCCGCCTTGCTGCCGTCTATTCGCAAAGCCAGATAACTTCCGATTTTGTCCCAATTTGGAACAGGACCTTTTTCGTCATACCAGCTTATGTCAGGGATTGCATTGTAGCTGCCTCCCCTGCCTGAGTAAAACTCAGGACGCATAAATCCGTGGTGACGGAGACGGAAGGCAATTATTTCCTTTATAAACCGGTACAGTGATTTATTCTTTTCAATCAAAGACCAGTCATACCATGAAATCTCATTATCCTGGCAGTAAGCGTTATTATTTCCGTTTTGAGTACGGGCGAATTCATCGCCGCCGAGAATCATCGGCGTACCGAGAGAAACCATCAGCGTGGTAAAAAAATTCTTTATCTGCCGTTCCCTGATTACCCCGATGACAGGATCATCAGTTTTACCTTCAAAACCGTAATTATAACTGAGATTGTAATCGTTGCCGTCCATGTTATTTTCGCCGTTATCAATGTTTTGTTTGTTATTATACGAAACAAGATCCTTCATTGTAAAACCGTCATGGCTTGTAACAAAGTTGATTGAATGAAAAGGTTTGCGTCCGTCCCGCAGATAAAGATCCGAGCTGCCGGAAATACGGGTTGCGAAAAAACGAGTTTCCTTTAAATCGCCTTTCCAGTATCTGCGGACATTATCGCGGTATTTATCATTCCACTCAGCCCACCTTCCGCCGGGGAACCATCCAACCTGATACGCTCCGCCTGCATCCCATGCTTCCGCGATTATCTTTGTGGAATTTAAAACCGGGTCTTCGGCAATTCTTTCAAGGGTAGGAGGATTTTCCATAATTTGTCCGTTTTGATCCCGTCCCAGAATGGAACCCAGATCAAAACGGAATCCGTCAACATGCATTTCCATAACCCAATAACGCAGGCAATCCATTATGAATGTACGCACTACAGGATGATTGCAGTTCATTGTATTGCCGCAGCCTGAATAGTTCTGATAAAAACGGGGATTTTCATTTAAAATATAGTAGATGGAATTATCCAAACCGCGGAATGATAAAGTCGGTCCCATCTCATTGCCTTCGGCAGTATGGTTAAACACAATGTCAAGGATTACCTCGATTCCGGCTTTATGAAGCTCTCTCACCATTTCCTTGAATTCCCGCACCTGCCCGCCAGGAGTTTTATCTGCGGCATAGGAACCCTTTGGCGCGAAAAAAGCCGCAGTTGAATAACCCCAGTAATTGGTTAATTTTTTTCCTGTAGCTGGATTATACCTAAGGACTTCGTTTTCATTAAATTCCTGAACAGGCAAAAATTCAAGACTTGTTATTCCAAGCTCTTTAAAGAACGGAATTTTTTCAATTACGCCTTTGTAAGTTCCAGGATACTTAACTCCAGAACTGGAATGAGCAGTAAGTCCTTTCACATGAGTTTCATAAATTACACTGAAGCGCAGCGGATAATTTAAAGGGGTATCGCCTTCCCAGTCAAAATCATTGTCAATAACAATACAGCGGGGTTGATTGTCAATGTCATCTATATAGGAATATGTAAGATCGCCGCCGGGTTTTTTAGGATCATAACCTGCACACTTATCATAATCCCAATTGCTTATATCGGTTAATGCTTTGGCATAAGGATCGAGCAGAGTTTTATGCGGATTAAAACGCAGTCCTTTCTCTGGAAAATACGGACCGTCAACGCGGTACAAATAACAAACACCGGCTTTCAAACCCTTAATAAAACAATGCCAAATGTTGCCGGTTTTATTTCCTCTTTTATTCAGAGGAATCTCTATACGGCGGCTTTTGGGATCGGCGGACTCGAAAATAATAAGCGTTACAGCAGTGGCGTTCCTTGAAAAAACAGCAAAGTTAACGCCGTCATTGACAAGCGAAGCCCCAAGAGGTAAGGCTTTTCCGTTATCCGCCGCAATGTTGTCAAAACACATAGTATTATTATAATATTAATTCCAAAAAAGTCCACAAAGGAGAAATTAACCTTAGAATATTAGAAAGTACAGCATCTGTTGACAAAAATTTATAAATAATATAATACTTTTATAAATCCAACATCGGCAAATTGGGAAAGAAAATGTTTTTATGTTACAGAAATGAAAATGAAGTTTACCCCCCCCCCCGTTTAATACAATACTTCATAATATAATACCATCGTTAAAAATCATAAAAATTAAAAATAATTTCCGCAAGGAATTTGTTAACCCTGTTCTTTGAGAGCAGGAAAATGCTTGATCTACTGCAAAGCAGTAAATCAAAAAAGGAGTTTTCATAATGAAAACATGGTTTAAATTTTTAGGGATTATTACCATTGCGGTAGTAATCGGATTCTCAGTTGTTTCATGCAGCAGTTCCGGATCAGGTTCTACTTCTCCAACTTCTACCCCTCTTCCTCCAGTAACCGGCGGAACCGCCGCTGACAGAAGCCCGTCAACAGCGGTAGCAACTACCCCTGCACAAATTCCTGACTTTGAAGGTAAAGAAGCTATGTCGAATGCAGAGTTCGCTGACTTCAAAGCTTCATTGAGTGAAGAATTCGAAGGATTGGGAAATGATTTACTTGGCGGCGGATTTCTAAACGTACAGCTTTCGAACCTTGCGTCTTCATACAGCCGGAAACTTGTAACTGAAAGCGATATTATCTATTTGAGCGAACTATTTGACATGATGGATGATGAAGAAAAAGCCGGCATTAGAACAATGAACGGTTATCTCAGATACGCAGCATCGTATAATGACGGAGATGATCCTTTCCCGTTAACTGCCAATGGGGATGCTAAATTTTTTATTGAAACAAGCGAAACAGGCATCTCTGACAGCGATTTTGGCAAAGTAATTGGTTCTATCGCAGGAAACGGAAGTGTAAGTAATGTCAGGATTGTCGATGAAAATAACATTTCAGGCACCATTAATTTCGCAGTAAACTATGCTGCCAATCTTCTTACGGAAGAAGATAAATGGGTAAAAGTAATTGGAGATATAAAAGCAAATTCGAATCTCAGCACCGGCAGTATGTCAGCTACAGCCACCATGAAAGCTTATGGAGATGCTGAACTTGGAAATATAAAAGTAACCATAAATATTACTCCGGAAAATGTAAGCGTAATCGTAGAATAGAGAACTGTCCAAAAAGTATCCATACTGTCCGGCGCACGGGAAACCAAACGCCGGATTTTTTTTACTTGACACACCCGAATAAAAAATATAAATTACAAAACATATATTTCAAAGGAAGTGGGGTGAGGAACTTGCATGTTCTTATAGAACATGGTTCCAATTCCTCCGCTAACCCGTAACTGTAATTGGGAAGATTTTACCAGAGAACTTTGGTTCGAAGCGATCACTGGGAAACCGGGAAGATCGGTAAAAAAATTGCCCATAAGCCAGGAGACTTTGGTATATACCATCCCGTTTGGGACTGGTAATTTTTTCCAAGCTTCGAGGAAGAGCCTGTGAAAAGCCAACTGTTTTTACGTCAAATTTATTTACCATTAATAAATTCCCGTCATTGATGTAAGCCGGTTTTTTTACCTGATCGCATGTCCGCGCCTAAGCAGTCTCATGCAGTCAGCCGAGCCTTTCTCCGAAAGGAGTGTTTTATGTTTTCTTTCAAAAAAGTCCTCATACGGAGGCGCACAGGAGCAGGGATTATTATCCTTGTCCTGGTGCTGTTGTTTGCAGGCTGTTCGGACGGCGGAGGCGGTCAAACCCCTTCTTCCGGAAGCAGTGTTTCGCTGAACGGCACATGGGAAAGTTATGACAGTTATACAATTAATACATCATCCAAAAAAATCGATTATAACGACTTTAAAGCGGACATTGTAAATTCTCCCAATTACGGAGCAAAAAGCGGCGTATTGATTATTCAATTCACCTGGTACTATGAAATAATTTATGATGAAAACTGGGAGATTGTGTCGGAAGGGGAAACAGATAACTACAATGGAAAATACGGAGCTATTTATTGGACAGACTTAACATCCGATTCAGTGAAAATGGCTAATGCTTATGATACTACAACATGGGAACATGCCATGTATGATACTATCGAAGAAGCGAACGCAAATTTTACAATAGACAGTACCGGTGATTTTATTAGCCAGTGGGGCACCTACAGCAAAATATAAAATGCCGTTTAAGAAAATTCTGCTGTTATTGTTAATCATTTTTTTTATTCAGTCCCCCGCGTTTTCACAGTCTTTTCATGAAGACGATGATTACTTTGACAGCGATTTTCTGTTTTTTGATGAAGAAGGCATCACGGTTACAGGAACCGTACAGACAACACAGCAGATAGCCGTCATTACAAAAGATGAAATAGAGAAACGTAACTCTGAAGACATCGCAACACTTCTGCAGGAAACGCTGAACTTGAACATTACCCGTTACGGCGCATACGGAAATATGACTTTGCTTAACCTGCGCGGGCTTGATTCAAAACGGCTTGCCTTTCTCATAGACGGAGTGCCGGTAAATTCTTCCATAGACGGAAAATTTGATATTGAGCAAATAGATATTAATTCAATTGAGCGTATTGAAGTAATTTACGGCGGTTCCGACACCAAATACAATGTTTCAGGCGCAATGGGCGGGGTTATCAACATCATCACTGTCAGAAAACAAAAACCGGGGCTTCGGCTCGGTGCGTCCGTTTCGAATACATCCGTTCTGCCCGGAGAATACCGGGATCGCTACGGCGAAAACCAGGGACCCAACTGGGAAGATTTATATGATGCTCAGAATATTTCTCTTTCCGCCGCGTACGGAGTAGACGTTTTTTCATTCACAGCAAACGTTTTCGCGAATCGCGCGGCAAATCATTTCTTATTCATGGATCGCTATGATTATACCCGCCGCAAAGACAATAATGAAGTGTGGGACACAGGCGGCGCGGTCTCATTTGTCTGGGAACTGCCTAACCTGACAAAACTGATCGCCTCCGCCAATTTATTTTACGGCGATAAAAATATTCCCAGTTCCGGTTTTTCAAGCAGCTTCGGCAGGCAGCAGGATTTTTCTTCGCGTAACAATGTAATGCTAGATATGCCGCGTATCTTTCGGGACGAAATCTCCGCGGAAGCATCTTTAGGGTGGCATTTTTTAAGAAAAGATTTTACTTCTCCATCTGCTGCGTTTTCCCGCCACGATCAACAGAACACAACTGTAATAAACCGCTGGAGCCTGCATCCGGGCGATCAATTGATTCTGCGAAGCGGCTTCGATTACCGTTTTGTATCTTTGGATTCTACTGATGCCGGCAATCGAAGCCGCCATGACGGCGGTGTTTATCTGACCGCGGAATACAAGCCGGTAAAGCAGTTTATGGTTATCCCTTCGACAAAGGCAGTGTTTACAAGCGAGGGAGACACGCCGATTACCATTGTGCCGAAACTGGGCTTCCTATGGAATACGGAAAACATCGGTTTCGCAGATTCACTTGCCGTCAAAAATAATTATTTCCGCAGTTTTAAGTTTCCGGACTTTGAAGAACTCTACTGGAGCGAAGGCGCAGGTCTCGCAGGCAACCCTGATCTGCGCCCGGAGGACGGATGGGGAGGAGATATCGGATTGTCACTGTCTTACAGGGAGACATTCGATCTGGACAGTACATTTTTTACCCACTGGCTGAAAAATTCCATTCACTGGTATCCGGGCGCCGAAGGCACATGGCGTCCTGAAAATGTAGGGGAAGCGATTTTCTTTGGGCTTGAAAACAAGATCAAGTTACACATACCTGTTTCGCTTGGACCTGTAATGAAACTTGTTCCCTCTGTATCGCATCAATATCTTTTAAGTTACCTGTTAAGTTTCGGCTACGACTTCTTTTCCGGTAAAAGGATTCCTTATAGTCCCGTACACACAATAGGCTGTTCGCTGGATATTCTCTGGAATAAAGGTTCATTGCTGATTAGCGGACATTATGAGAGTCTGCGTTATCAGGACAGGGCAAATATAACCATATTGAAACCTCACTTCCTGCTTAACGCTACTGTTAATCAAAGAATCAATAAAAACATTTCTGTATTCGGCGGATTGCGGAATATTCTTAACATTTCTTACGAATCATTTTATGATTACCCAATGCCGGGGATTGCTCTTACCCTCGGACTGCGGGCTTCTGTGGAGGTAAAATGAAAATTACAAACAGAAAAAAAAATATTACGTTATTTATTATTATTCTTCTTGTATCAGGCTGCGGCGCAGACAAAGGGAAAGAGATAGTTGACAGAGCGGGAAGAACGGTTGTAATCAAGGGAGAGATTAACAGAATTGTTTCCACAGCGCCTTCGAATACGGAAATAATTACAGATATTGGAAAGGCTCATAAACTTGTTGCGATAGACAGGCATTCGGCAAATGTAGAGGGAATACCGCAAGGTCTTCCGCTGCTGGATTTTTTCTACCCCGATGCAGAAGCGATATTGAATCTAACTCCCGATATAATTATTGCAAGCGGACATAACCCGACAGGGACAGGAGAAGATCCTTTCCGTCTGCTGGGAGAAGCTGGAATCCCTGTCGTGTATATTTCAATGAGCAAAAGCATCGAAGACATATACAAAGACATTGCGTTTATCGCTGAACTTCTTCAGGCGCAGGAGAAGGGAGAAGCTGTTATTCACTCCATGAAGGAGCAGGTGGCGGAGATTATACGGAAAACATCGCTTGCGGAAAATAAAAGAACTGTATATTTTGAAATATCCGCCGCGCCTGACATGATGACATTCGGGAAAAACAGTTTTATTGATGATATGATTTCCGTTATAGGAGCTGAAAATATTTTCGCAAACGATGCATGGCTTGTTATGCCGGGCGCAGAGTCAATAATTGAACGCAATCCTGACGTAATTCTTACAAGCGTTAATTACATAAACGATCCTGTAAATGAAATAAAAACAAGATATGGATTCAATCATATTAACGCTGTTATAAACAACCGGATTTTTAAAATAGATAACGATTCATCGTCACGACCTTCAGCGCGTGTTATATTGGCGCTTAAGCAGATGGCGCAGGCTGTGTACCCGGAATTGTATGAGTAGAAACAAATTAATTATCGGAATAATTATTTCAATAATTATTATCATTACGAGCGCATCCCTTGGAAGTTCCGGTATTTCATTCGGCGATACAATCCTTATCATCCTGCACAAAATAACAGGACTTCCCCTCCTTTCAGGCATTGACCAAAGAAATGTTTCAATAGTGTGGCTGCTGCGCCTGCCTCGTGTACTGCTTGCATTCCTCGCAGGAGGCTGTCTTGCGATGAGCGGCGCAGTTTGTCAGTCCATTTTGAGAAACCCTCTTGCTTCTCCGTACATTCTGGGAGTTTCCTCAGGCGCATCTCTGGGCGCAGGTTTAATAATAATCTCAGGAATTGTTATTCCCATTCTTGGGATTTTTTCCCTTCCGCTGACAGGTTTTGTTTTCGCTCTTGTTACAGTTTTCTTTGTAGCCGCTTTTTCATCCCGAATAGACAGATCAATGTCAGGCAACACGATTATTCTCTGCGGCATGGTACTCTCTCTTTTTTTGAACGCGCTTCTGACTACACTGAGTGCGATCTTTTCCGATGATCTGCGCCGCATAGCCCTCTGGCAGATGGGAAGTTTCGCCATGCGCGGATGGATTTATGTTAGAATTTTACTGCCGTTTTTTGTGATTGGCGCTGTAGGAATCTTTTTCTACACAAAAGAAATGGACATACTAAGCTTCGGGGATGATCAGGCAAAGTCCTCTGGGGTTGAAACAGCCTCTCTGCGAAAAAAGCTGCTTGCCTTTTGCGCAATACTTACAGGCTCAACGGTCGCCTTAAGCGGCGTCATTGGATTTGTAGACCTTATCGCTCCCCATGCAGCGCGCCGAATTGCAGGTTCGCGCCACAAACATTTAATACCCATGTCATTTATTATCGGCGGCTCATTGATGGTTTGCGCAGATCTCCTCGCAAGAACAGTTTTCTCCCCTTCCGAATTGCCTGTAGGCGCGATTACCGCACTAATAGGAGCGCCGTTTTTTGCATGGGTTTATTTCAGGCGGAGAAAGGCATGAGGAAAATATGCTGACTGTAAATAAATTATTCGCAGGCTACAACAGCGCCGATGTTATTTTTGATATTAACTTTGAGGCAGGCAATGGAGAAAGTCTGTGCATACTGGGACCGAACGGCTGCGGCAAAAGCACTTTGTTAAAATCAATCGCCCGCATTATAGATTACCGCGGCATTGTCTCAATAAACGGCGATGACATTTCCGCAGTCAAGCGCAGGGAACTTGCGAAAAAAATCGCCCTGCTCAGCCAGAGTATGCAGGTTTTTTTTCCATACACTGTATACGAGACTGTTTCGATGGGACGTTATGCCTACACAAAAGGCTTTTTAAAAAACCTTTCAGGCGAAGACAAAAAAATAATTGATGATATTTTAGATAAATTAAATATACGGGACATTAAAGACCGCATGATCGATGAGCTTTCGGGCGGAACCCTGCAGAGGGTTTTTCTGGCAAAAACTCTCGCGCAAACTCCGGATTTGATTTTGCTTGACGAACCTGCAAACCATCTTGATCTTAAGCATCAAATCGAACTTTTGGATTTCCTTAAAACATGGGTAAGCGAAAAAAATAAAACTCTAATCGGCGTATTTCATGATCTCAATCTTGCGCGGCAATTCGCAGATACGGCAATTGTCATGAACAACGGCGCAATAGCTTCTTACGGAAAGATCGATAAAGTCCTTAACAGCGAAATACTCAATGATGTTTACGGAATTAATATACGAAGTTTTATGAAAGAATCCTTAAAAAAATGGGATTAAAAATCCGCGATTACTAATGTATAATAAACCATGAAAGATTTGCAGCAAAAAAACAGCCTGCCGGCTGCGGAGTTCGCCCAAAAGATAAGAAAAAATATAGAAACAGTTTTTTTTGGAAAGACCGAAGTTGTCGATATGCTTATTACAGCTTTCCTTGCCCGCGGTCATGTACTGCTTGAAGATGTTCCGGGTACAGGAAAAACAATACTGGCGCGGGCATTCGCTTCAAGTCTTAATTTAAGTTTTTCAAGAATTCAATGCACTCCCGATCTTCTTCCTGCGGACATTCTCGGTGTTTCAGTGTGGCGGCAGGCTGAAGAATTTGAAGATAAAAAAGGCCGTTTTGTGTATTCTCCTGGACCGCTTGTGAAACAGTTTGTATTGGTTGACGAAATAAACCGCGCAACTCCAAGAACCCAGTCTGCGCTTCTTGAAGCAATGGCAGAATCTCAAATAACCGTAGACGGCAGCCGCATAACGCTGCCTGAGCCGTTTTTTGTACTGGCTACGGAAAACCCTGTTGAGTTTGAAGGAACATTCCCGCTGCCGGAAGCGCAGAAAGACCGTTTCCTTATTTCACTTGGCATCGGGTATCCTGATACAGAATCTGAATCTCAAATGCTGGAAAACCAGCGCCGCATTACGCACCCTGTTACCGATTTAAAAAGCGTCGCTTCTGCTGAGGAAATAGCTCCGCTTCAGGAAGCAGTCAGCCGTATACACGTAGAGAAGACTGTAAAAGATTATCTGATTGCTCTGGTACAAGCCACAAGAAACAACAGCCAGTTACGCTCAGGTATTTCTCCAAGAGGAAGCCTTGCGTTATACAGATCCGCGCAGGCTTTAGCCGGTATCAGAAACAGGAATTATGTTACGCCTGAGGATGTCAAGGAAATGGCTTCAAATGTTTTCCGCCAGCGTCTTCTGCTTACATCCGAAGCTGCCATCCGGGGAACTGCGCCTGACAGAATCATTCAGTCAATTCTGGATACAGTTCCTGTTCCTGAATACAGAGCTTCCTCATGATTTCCGGAAAAAAGTTTTTAATACGGGCAATTGTCATATTGATTACTTTTTATCTTTTTACGCCGCTTGCAATCGTGCAGTTCATTTCAGTCTTTTTTCTTTTCATCATTGCAGGATCAAGACTTTACGCTGAATATCTTTTCAGAAATATAAAAGTAAGCCGAATGGATTCTGAACTCCGCGTTTTCCGCCATGAATGGGTGCGGGTAGAAATTAAAGTTGAAAACTGCGGACTGCTTCCAGCTTTTATGCTGGTCGTATCAGATTCACCTGGGAACCTGCAGGTTGTAAGAATGAAAAAAACTTTTTGCACTTTGTTCCGTCATTCGTGGACTCTGCTCTACTGGGACGGATTGTGTTCGGAAAGAGGTTTTTTTTCCGCCGGTCCTGCGGTAATCCGCGGAGCCGATCCCCTTGGTCTTTTTCAATTTGTTCTGACAGACAGGGAAATAACTAAACTTTTTGTGTATCCTTCTGTCCGCTCAATAAAAATAAAAAACAACAAGGGGATTCCTCTGGGAAACATGATAAGCTTTAATCCCTTGTTTGAAGACATTACCCGCTACAGGTCTCTGCGTCCGTATTATCCGGGAGATGAAAGGCGCAGGATTAACTGGAAGGCAAGCGCTCATGTATCAGGCAGCGCTCAGACACATTCAAACAGTCTCCTGGTAAATGAATACGAAGCTACTGCATCATATCCGCTTATGATCTTCCTGAACGCGGAACAAAACGAATACCCTGTAAAAAACAGAAGAGAATTAATTGAACGAACCATAGAAGCGGCAGCCGCTCTCTGTTTAAAAGCATCCAGAGAAAGACAGGCGCTTGGCATCATTATTTATACGTCATTCATGGAAAACGGCGTCTCTGTTATCGCTCCTTCGGATTTTACTCTTGTCCCTATCCTTGAACGGCTGGCTGCTCTGGACTGGACAAATCAAAAAAACATTGGAAGCACAGATCATGATTACGCAAAAAAAAGCGTAATAACCATGTTGAATCATGGCAGGCATCTTCAGTATGGAACAAGATATCTGTATGCGGGACCTGATATCGGAGACGAAGCGTATATCACCCTTAACCTTTTAAAGAAACATCATCTTTCTCTGGAATACCTGATCATTGATGAACGCAAATTACCATCTGTTGTTCCGGGAAATTCACCGCGCTATCAGATGAAGGAAAGCGGTTATGAAATCATATAAAAAAATTGAAGAAGGGTTTCTTTCAAGCAGTCCCATGTATTCTATCCTTGCTTTTTATATGCCGGTTACTACTCTTATTGTTTACATCTTTTTACTGGAAGCGCTCTTAGCCATTAATTTACCTGAAGCACTTTTTATTGCAAGCGGCGCGGCGGGAGCTGTGGCGGCGTCTTTTTACTGCGACTTTATGAAAAATATTAAATCCAGTAGATTGCCCGCGAATATCCGCGGCGGAATAATCATAATGGCAATTAATTATTTTTTCGCTTCTTTTTTTATTACGGAAAGCCCGTTAGAAGAACGCTTCATGCCGGAACTTACAAATGTTTTCGCATCCGCCTGCGCTCTGTACACATGGGTAAGCGTAATTTCACTGAAACAATTATTCAAAGCCCGCAGGCAGTTTGAAATAATAACAGAAATGTATCAGGGAGAACTGCTCCAGCAAAAATTATTTGAAGACCCGGGGCTTTTGCAATATACCGATGTTAATATTACCAATACACGGCATAATTATTTTTTTCAGCTTGGCGTAATTGGAGTCCTTACAGTTATTTGCGCAGGTTTCAAACTGCACATTCCTCCGGTTATATACATTCTTCTGATTGTCCTGCTTGCAGGCGGAGTGTGTATCCACGGACTTTTTGAGATCATTAAATGGGAACAATACTACGCAGGCGATGGAATTAATCTCTGCCCGCACAGCAGAGTCAAACGCATACTTGCAATAATCATACTATCCCTGTCAGGATTCATCTTCGCATCTCTATTATCCTCTGACAATAACCTTATTCCGTTTTCTTTAGTCACAGGTTTTTTCACATGGTTTTTCTCCCTGTTCAAACGATACCAATTCCGCTTTGAAGACGGCTATAGCGATAATTTTTTGCCGGCAAATGATTTTTTACAGGAAATGAATAATTTTGAAGAAATTCAATCTTCGCCGGTTTTGGACTTGATTGTCAAATACGGATTTTTAATCATGAAGTACGGAATAATTATTCTTGCATCGGCGGTTTTTATCAGATTCATGATTTCACCCCTGCTTAACAGAGGCGAAGAATCTGAAAAATTATCTTTTAACAAAAAATTTAAAAAAATAATTTCTGAATGGTTCAGAACCCTGTTTGATTCTGTTTCATCTTTTATCGCTCATTTTAAAAATGACAAGGCGATGAAATTGAGAAAATTAAATACAGACGATATCAGCCGTACAGCGGAAACAATTTTGGGGTCTTTATCTCCTGAAAAAAAACGCGATATGCGCCGGAGCGTAACCCTCTTTGCCCGCCTTATAATCTGGGGCAGTGAAACAAGGAACGTAACATGGAAACCCTCTCACGCTCCGGGAGAATACTGCGCCATTCTAACAGCTTCTTCCTCCGCCACAGTCCGCGAAGACGAAACATTTTTACAGCATCAGAATGAAGGGATTATTCGCTGCGGAGAGATTTTCGAAAAAGCTCTTTACTCAGCGTTGGTTCTTTCAGATACTGAAAGGAGAGAATTTAAGGATTTGGTAGAGGAGATTACTTCCCGGATTGAGTGAGATACTACGAAATATACTGTTTACGGAGATTTTCAAGAGAACTGCTAACTGCATCGGAAGCCGCTTTTGATGCTTTTTCGGTGTACGTTTTAATAAAATCTGAAATTTTATCCGCCGGATATTCGTAAGGTTTTATTAATTCATAAACCTCAACATTCAGAGCGCTTGCGAGATTCACCATTGTATCAGAGGATAACCATCGCTTACCGGTTTCTATATCACTTATAAAATTAGGAGTAAGATCCAGTATCTCCGCTAATTTTGCCTGCGAAAATCCTTTTAGTGTGCGGTATTTCTTTAGATTTTCACCTAAAATTGTCCTTAAATCGCTCTCAGTCATAGAAAATATTAACTAATATATTGACAAACTAACAAACCGCTAATACAATTATAAAATAACCGCTTAAAGCGGTTATAATCGGAAAAAACTACAAATTATCAATTTTTAACTGTTAAATATAAAAAAGAGGTTATTATGAAAAACACAATAAAATTGCTCCTTATCATTGTATTAATGACAGGATGCAGTTTGATAGAAGATGACGCCGCAAATTCTTCAGAGCAGCCCGAAGGCGAGATAAATTCCGGCAACAATAATGGTAATAATGGCAATAGCAGTAACGGCGAGAATAATGCAAATGGCGCCGCAAACAGCAATAATGAAGCTTCAGGTGAAATAAAAATAACAATCAGTACAGTAGAGCTTGTTATGATGCAGATCGAAGGCGGAACATTTATAATGGGCAACCCTGGGACAGAGCCTGGAGGAAACTTTTCTGAGACACCACAATGGCAGGTTACGCTTACAAAAGGCTTTTATATGGGCAAGTATGAAGTAACTCAAGGGCAGTATCAGGCGGTAATGGGTGTAAATCCAAGTAAATTTGCCGGGAATGTCAATCGACCTGTAGAGCAGGTTACATGGTTTGATGCGATAGAATTCTGCAACAAGCTGAGTGTTATGACTGAGCTCACCCCCGTATATACGATTACAGGAAGAACGCCTGCAACAGGGTACCCTATAACATCAGCTGCAGTAACGGCGAATTGGAACGCAAACGGTTACCGCCTGCCGACAGAGGCTGAATGGGAATACGCCTGCCGCGCGGGGACTACTACGGCGTTTAATTGGGGTACAAATTTTATAAGCAGCGATCAGGCGAACTATGATGCAAGTTATGTGGATGAATATAACACTGTGGCGGGAACATACCGCCAAACAACAACCGCAGTTGGAACGTTTGCACCTAATGCGTGGGGTTTATACGACATGCACGGGAATGTGTTTGAGTGGTGCTGGGACTGGTTTGGGAGTTATCCGACAACTGCTCAGAGTGATTATAGAGGACATGACGATGGCGCTTACCGTGTGATACGCGGCGGGAGTTGGTTAGACTATGAAGCCACGACTCTCCGTTCTGCGTTTCGGGGCAACAACGGCCCTAACAGTTACAACAGTAACAACTATAATATTATAGGCTTTCGTGTTGTCCGCAATAAATAGGTAACAGTGAGCAGGGAATAGTGAGCAGAGAAAAGAACATTAATTTTCAGGCGGTGTATTTTTTGAAAAATCCTATAATTAATTCAAAAAGCCTTGCGGGTATTCTTTTAGGTTTATTCTTATTTTCGTTTAGCGCCTGCTGCACGCCGCCTTGTCCGCCGCCGCCTCCTCCACCTGAACCTGAAGAAATTAGGAGGGTACCTTTAACAGCAGCGCTGATCGAACGGTTGGAACAGTTAGAACGGTTAAACAAAGACAAAGACAAAGACAAAGACAAACCAATACTAGGAAGATTTCAACTGTTTTTACTTGGGCATCTTACACTGGAACACAGGAATACTACTTCAACTCTGAAACTGGATGATCGGGGAATAGGAAGTCTGACAAATGTCCACTCGCTGGAAAGAATTATCATAAATGATCAAACTCCCGGAATAATAATAGGAAATCCTTTACGCCGGGTAGTAGGACCTCCTGAACGCAGGGTTCCGGGCATAGAAACAACCTGTTTTGTGGATTTTGATGAATTAGTCAATCCCGCGAATAGTTTTTTGCGTTTTTCCAACAGGGGAGATAACGACGGTTTTTTTTATTTGGCTTACGAAGCCGGAGAAGTTCAAATCAAAGGAAAAAAATATGAAGTTAATTACGCAGGGGATACTCCCTATTTATTAATTCAATTGTCACAAAAAGACCTGTATGAATTTAGCAAAAAGACATTAAAAGGAAGATTGATGCGGTAAATACAGCCGGAGAAATAGCCGTAATATGTAAAAACGGGGAACGCAAAGGGGTTCAATTCACCGCTTTCGGGCAATAAACAACCTTGACTAATTCACCATTGAATGGTAAATTAGTCAAGGTTGTAAAAATGTATATAAAACGTCATGCGGCTAAAACAATTCAAGAACTCAAAAAGCATTTTGGAGCTGTTTTGTTAACAGGTCCAAGACAGGTCGGCAAGACAACTCTTATTGAAGAAACTGTAGTCAAACAGGGAAAGGGAAAAATATCCCGGATTAGTCTTGACGATCCTTTGATTTTAAAACTGGCTGCTGATGACGGCGGCCGTTTCTTTTTGGATTATTCACCGCCGCTTTTCATTGACGAAATACAGTACGCGCCAAATCTTTTTCCCTTTATTAAACAAATCGTCGACAAAGAAAAAAAACAGGGGCTTTTTTTTCTTTCAGGCTCTCAGCAGTTTCCTTTGATGAAGGGCGTAAGCGAATCTCTTGCAGGACGCGCAGGTATTATTGATATACTGGGGCTTTCATTGCGCGAGATTGATAATGATTTATTTGATAAACCTTTCTGTCCTGCCGTCAGTTATTTTAACGCAAGAAAAAAAAGACCTCTAAATATAAATTATGATAAATTATGGGAAATTATTTTCAGAGGCAGTATGCCGCAGCTTTATGCAGATACTGCTTTTCCTCATACAGCTTTTTTTTCGGCATATTTGCGAACATACATTGAAAGAGACGTTCGTTCAATTGTTAATATCGGCGATGAAAAAAAATTCTTGTCTTTTATCCGCAGTGTTGCGGCAAGAACGGCTCAGATACTCAACTTATCAAAACTTGCAGAGGACACCGGTTTACCCAGAACGACCGCTGAACGCTGGTTGTCTATCCTAATCAGCGCTAATCTGGTTTTTTTATTGCGTCCTTTCCATGTAAATATAACAAAAAGGGAAATAAAAACACCCAAGTTATATTTTATGGAAACCGGACTTGCGGCATATTTAACAGGATGGGATTCTCCGCAGGTAATGCGTAAAGGCGCTATGAGCGGCGCTTTTTTTGAAACTTTTTTAATTACAGAAATTATTAAAAGTTATCTTAACAAAGGCGTTCAGCCGCCTATTTTTTATTATCGTGACAAAGAACAGCGGGAAATAGATTTGATAATCTGGAAAAACGGACATCTTTATCCTTTGGAAATAAAAATGACCGCTAATCCTGATAAAAAGCAAATATCAGCTTTTAATGTTCTTGATAATCTTCCTGATCCTTATAAACGCGGAAACGGCGGAATAATTTGCTGTTATAATGAATTTGTTTCTCTGGATGATAAAAATAAAATAATACCTTTTCAATACCTGTAAAAAAACAAAGAACGATTTGCTTTACTCTACCCTTTCTTCGCGATCTTTCCCCAGGTGTCACGCAAGCCCGCTGTTCTGTTGAATACAGCCTGCCCTTCTGCGCCGGAATCAGGGTCGCGGGCAAAATAACCTAGGCGCTCAAACTGAAAAATATCGCCTGAGGAAGTTTTTGCAAGAGCGGCTTCGCCCCGCGCGTTGGAAATTATCTCAAGTGAATTGGGATTCAGGCTGTCGGTGAAATCACCCGGACTGCCGTCTGGACGGGGAGCTATTTCCATGGGTTTTTCCGCGCTGAACAGATGATCAAAAAGACGCGCTTCTATCGGCGCTGAATGTTCCGCGGAAACCCAGTGTATTGTTCCTTTTATTTTTTTGTTTTCAAGCGCCGCGCTGCCGCCTGAGTTCCCGCCTTTTGTATCAGGATCGTAAACGCAGCGCACGGATGTAATATCGCCTTTTGCGTCTTTGTCAAAGCCTGTGCATGTGATAATGTACGCGTAACGCAGGCGCACCGAGCTTCCTGGGAAAAGCCTGAAATATTTGGGCGGCGGAACTTCTTCAAAGTCATCGCGCTCAATCCACAGCTCGCGCGAAAAAGGCACTTTTCGCTTTCCTGCGCTTTCGTCTTCGGGGTTGTTTACGGCTTCCAGTTCCTCAAAATTTTTACCATCCGCTCCCTGCGGGTAATTTTCTATAATCAGCTTAAGAGGACGCAAGACCGCCATTACCCGGGGCGCTTTCTTGTTCAAATCTTCGCGAAGGCAGTATTCAAGGAAGGCAATATCTACCATGCTGTCGGTTTTGGCGATTCCTATCTGTGAAACAAAACTGCGGATTGACTGAGGCGTAAAACCGCGGCGGCGAAGCCCTGCGATTGTCGGCATACGCGGATCATCCCAGCCCGAAACATGTTTTTCCTTTACAAGTTTCAGCAGCCAGCGTTTGCTCATAACGGTATGGGTTATGTTTAATCGGGCAAATTCGATCTGGCGGGACGGAAAAACTTCCGCTTCGCGGATAAACCATTCGTAAAGAGGACGGTGGATTTCGTATTCAAGCGAACACAAAGAGTGGGTTATTTCTTCTTTCGCGTCGGAAAGAGGATGCTGAAAATCGTACATCGGATAAATGCACCACGAATCGCCTGTCCTGTAATGATGCTCGCGGCGGATTCTGTACATGACAGGATCGCGCATTACAAGATTTGGGTGCGTCATGTCAATTTTCGCGCGCAGGGTTTTTGCCCCGTCAGGGTATTCTCCCGCGCGCATCCTCGCAAAGATATCGAGATTTTCTTCAACCGTACGATCCCTATACGGGCTGTTTCTGCCGGGAGGCGTTATCGTAATATTTTTTTTGTCTGCCGCCGCTGCCGCTGTTCCGCGGTACTCGCTGATTTCCGCTTCCGTAAGATCATCAACATAGGCTTTTCCTTTTTTGATAATCTTTACCGCAAGTTCATACAAATACTCATAATAATCGGAAGCGTAAAACTCACGGTCTTCCCAGTCGTATCCCATCCATTTAATGTCGCGCTTAATCGCCTCGACGTATGAAATGTCCTCTGTTTCGGGATTGGTATCATCGAAGCGAAGGTTGCACTTGCCGCCGAAACGTTCAGCCATACTGATGTCGATAAAAAACGCCTTGCAGTGCCCGATATGCAGCCAGCCGTTCGGTTCAGGCGGTAAGCGCGTACGGACATAGCTGAACCGCCCTGAGGATAAATCTTCCTTTATAAATTCACTGATAAAATCAGTTCCCGCATTTTCCGCTAAAGCGGAAAATGAAGTTCCATCCGTGTTTGATTTTACGGATTCTTCCGCATTTGCCATTAATTACTCCCTAGAAATTTGTCAGATAACAAATGCCAAGAAGCAGAATAGCCCACAAAACCTTTTCGTCCTGACCTTCGTTTTTTTCGCTCAGCTCTTTTAATGAAGCAAGTTTGCTTCCGTACAGCCAGAAGAGCCCCATCTGAGCGTCAATACGGAACGTATATTCGGTAAAATCGATTTTTTCGCTTTGCGCTCCGAAGAAAAGATAAGAAAGTTCCACAAGGATCAAGCTGAATTCCTCAATTGCTTCCATAAAATCGCCGTTTTTTATTGTAGTCATAAATGACGGTATTTCATTCTGAAGTTTTTCCTTGCGCCTTTCATCATATTTTTCTACCCATGTTTTTTGAATCAATAAATCAAGATTATTCTGAAAATGAACAAGAAATGTCCTCATCTCTGCGCTGTCTTTGCCAAGCGCAATCAAACGCTGAAAGTCAACGCTGATTCCCAAAACCTTTGCGTATTCGGAAGCGGCTTTCATCTCAGGTTTTAAGCCTTTGGAAAATCCGCCTTTCGGAAATAACCGTTCTACCGCTTTACGGTATTCACCGGGGAGAATAAAACCTGCTGTTGAATTACTTCGATTCATACTTAAAAGATGATGATAAAATACAATTTAGTCAAGAATGTCAAAATGCCGTTCCGCCGCTAGATACGCTTTAACCGCCCGTTTGGTGGAATTAAAGGCAAACTGACTATAGTCAATTTCTTCAGGCAGAAGGAGACGGACTGCGGCAATCTCGCTCTCTTCAAGCCGCAGATCATTCAAGACAAGAGCGGGCGCAGAAACTGAAAAAAACATATCACAGGTATAATAGTTTACATCTTTATACAGATAGGTATTCGGGAATGACGCATAAAGCCTGAACACATCAGCAAGGCTTGAACCCTGCGGAACAGGCGGCGCCCAGCCGATTTCTTCCTGTAATTCGCGGTAAAGCCCTTCAAGAATGCCTTCGCCTCTGTCTACAAACCCTCCGGGCATATCCAAAAGCCCTTTTCCCGGGTCTTTTCCCCGAACTGTAAAAAGAAATTTTTCTTTACCGTTTTCAGGCACGCAGATTAAACAGCCTGAAGCGGCGGCAATATTGTGATAGTAAACAAAACCGCAGTCAGGGCAGCGGAAAAGTTTTTCTTTTTCAAAATTAATTTTTTCGGAAGCGCATGAAGGACAAAATTTAAACATGGTTTATCTTACAAGGGATTTATATCTTTTCAAAGCACCCGCCGCCAGATATAATCAACGCATGGAAAACGAATGCACGCTAAAGGTGAGAACCTACGAATGCGACAGTTACAATCATGTGAACAACGCGAATTATCTTAATTACCTGGAATTTGCCCGTTATGAGTTCCTGAAAGCCATTGGGTTTAATTATGAAAAAGCAATTAAATCCGGTTACGGAACATATATTTCCAGGATAGAAATAAATTATAAAAAACCGGCTTTCACAGATGACGAGCTTGTAATAAAAACAAAACCGGTTAAAAGAGGCGCTGTCAGCGGCGTACTCTCGCAGGAGATCCGGCGCGGAGATGATTTAATAATCGAAGCGAAAGTAACATGGGTATTTGTTGATTCAAAAGGATTACCCGCAAAAATACCTGCGGAATATGATTTACCGGGACTTAAACCGTAAGCTGTTATAAAAAAAGACATTTTTGTCAAATGAAAATAAAACATATTGTTTTTTATTTTTGCGCGCTGCCGTTTTTTATAATGTCATGCAGTTCTATATCCGTACAAACATATAATTTAAAAACACCTTTACTGGAAGAAAAAAGCATTATTAAGATCGCCCTTGTTTCAGATTTACACAGCACAATATACGGAACGGATCAATCTGTTTTAGTTGATATGATAAAAAATTTTATTCCAGATCTGATTGTACTGACAGGCGATATTTACTGTCACAATGTTTCAATGAGCGGAACCAGCCTTTTTTTATCCGGCATTTCCGGTCTGGCGCCTGTTTATTATGTTACAGGAAATCATGAATACATGAGCCTTAACATGGAAGCAATACGGCATGAGCTTGCGTCTTTCGGCGTAACAATATTGTCAGATTCATTTTTAACATTGGAAATAAATGAAAATAAAATAATACTTGCGGGGATTGAAGACCCTTATAAAATTTACGAAACGCCTGATTATAACCAGAACGAGACAATGGAAACCGTATTCAGGGAACTTGACGAAATACCGCTTTTTAAAATTCTTTTGGCTCACCGCCCCGAATTAATCGGGGATTACATGAAATTTTCTTTTTGTCTTGTTTTATCGGGACACGCTCACGGAGGGCAGATCAGAATCCCGTTTATTTTAAACGGATTTTACGCGCCAAATCAGGGATTTTTTCCAAAATACGCAGGAGGAATTTACAATCACGGGAATCTGACCCACATTGTAAGCAGAGGGCTTTCCGTCAATCCTGCGCTCCCAAGGATTTTTAATCCGCCTGAATTGGTGTTTATTATCCTTGAAGGAATCGCAGACAGAAGCATAATGGACGCAGGTTATTAGATTACATTACGCTTGTTTTCAATTTCCGCTCTTTTTCAAAACGGCTGATCGCAAGATTAATCAAGCGTGTAATAAGTTCGCTGTAGGAAATGCCGCTTGCTTCCCACATTTTGGGATACATACTTATTTTTGTAAAACCGGGCATTGTGTTTATTTCGTTAACAATTACATCTCCGTTTTTTTTCAGAAAAAAATCAACACGCGAAAGCCCTTCGCATCCAAGAGTTAAAAAAACTTTTACCGCAAGATTCTGAATCAGATTTTTTGTTTTTTCATCAAGTTCCGCCGGTATAATAAGCGCAGCTCCGTTTTCATCAAGGTACTTGGCGTCATAGGAATAAAATTCATGGGAAGAAACAACTTCACCCGGCACAGACGCCGCAGGTTCTTCATTGCCAAGCACTGCGCATTCAATTTCCCTGCCTGAAATAAATTCTTCCATGATAATTTTTACGTCATACTGAAAAGCGTCTTTTACAGCGGCAGCATATTCATCCCCATTGCTGACTTTACTGATCCCTACAGAAGACCCCATGTTGGCAGGTTTAATGAATACAGGGTTTCCAAGAACGGATTCAACTTCCGAAAAAGCCGGAAGTTTCTCATGGCTTTTTAAAGTTATAAATTTTCCTACAGGAATTCCTGAATCCCGCATTAGCCGTTTCATTACATCCTTGTCCATGCCGGCGGCGGAACCAAGCACTCCGGAGCCTACAAAAGGAATATCCGCCAGTTTTAACAAACCCTGAACAGTTCCGTCTTCGCCGAACGGTCCGTGCAGAACCGGAAACACCGCGTCAAGACGGATATTTAAGGCATTGTCCGCAGAAAGCAAACCTCCGCTTTCCGGCTGCAAAGAAACAGGTTTACTTTCCGTGTTTAAGGCAATGAGCGCCGGATTGCCGGAATTAATAAGGAAGCGTTCGGCATCATTTATAAGCCAGCGTCCTTTTTTGTCAATACCGACAAGGACGGGCTCAAACAGAGTCCTGTCTATCGCATCGTAAATATTTTTTGCAGATAACAGCGAGATTTCATGCTCCGCCGATTTGCCGCCGAAGAGTATGCCGACAGTTTTTCTTTTCATTTAACGCCCCGTAAGCCTGCGCAGAGGATTTACGCCAAAACGTACAATAAAATAAAGCCAGCCGAACGCAAAACCCGCAAGGTGGGTAAGGTGGGCTACATTGCCTCTGCCTCCGGTAATAGAGAAAAACAGTTCAAGTCCGGTAAACCCAAGCACCATTACAGGAGCGCGAAGGGGAAGTAAACCCCAGATATAAATAACTGAATTTGGAAACAAAACAGCGTAGGCAAGCTGTACGGCAAAAAGAGCGCCTGATGCGCCCATAAGAGCCACCCAATAATTACGCGTAAAAAAATAAACCGCAAAGGAAAAAATTCCCGCGAGCGCTCCTGTAACTAAATAGTACGACAGGAATTCCCGGCTGCCCATCTGTCTTTCAACATGGAGACCGAAAATAAAAAGACCGAACATATTAAAAAGAATATGCCTGAAATCATAATGTATAAACATATATGTAACAAAAGTCCAAATCCAGCCGCTTATGACCCTGAGAGGGATCATAGCCATTCGTTCTGCGGTAAAATACCAGAAATCCCGCCCTAAAAGCTGCATAGCCGCAAAAATTACAACATTAATGCCAATAATCCAGTATACGACACCGTCATTCCGGTATTTGAAAGGCTTCCTTATTAATTCCATACTGCTCATATTATTTCGTTAGTTTAAATTTATTTCAAGAAGGATCGGCGAAAACGGAGGCAGCTCGATATTGTCAGCGTTTATGGTATTGCCTGAAATTAATTCCTTAACATTACCGACAGGTCTGTTTCCCGCAAAAATACCGATTGATTTGTTTCCGCTCCAGTCATAGCTGCAAATATTAACAAGGAGCCTCTTTTCGTATTCCGCGCTTTGCCATTCAACGCCGTTAACAAGCCTTCTTGTTTTATTATCCCTGACAGTAATCCTTGTTAAACCATTTTCAGCAAGGATTTTTTCTGTAATATTAATAAGTTCCTGTTCTGTTAAAACTTCTGCATTTCTTATTACTGTAGAATTTTCCATAATGAAATTTCTGTCAGCACCGGCAACTGGTCTTCCGTAAACGTCCCTTGAAAGGGATTTATCTCCGAGTACAAGAACTTTTCCGCCCATACCCAAAAAATTCTTAATGGCTCCCAAAGTCTCCGGCGTTACGTGAACGGCGGCAGGGACAATGATTATTCTGTAATTTGCAGTCTGTCCTTCGGCAAGCTGCTTTTCTGTAATAAATCCCGCTTTCTGTCCATTGAAGATCAGGCTCTTATACGCCTTGTCAAGTACGTTCAAATAAGAGGCGTCGTATATTCTTGCGGAGTTTGAAAATAAAATCGCGCAGGCGGCAGGTTCGTTCTGAAAAGCGGTAAGTTCATTTGAAAGTCTGTTAAGATCAAGATTTGTTCTTCCGACTATTGATACTACGTCAGGGCGGTGGAGAATGCTCCCCGCAAAATCGCTGTTTGCATCATGGGTTCTTTCCCATACCCAAATAACCGCCGCCGTGCGTCCGCGGATTGCTCCCTGCCAGATGTCAGACCTTACATGAATTGCCTGCTGCGGAATGTAGTCCCCGGCTCTGTCTTTTATAACATGATCTTCCGAATTAAACAAAGGCATTTTTTTCAGCGACATTAAAAAATCATACCATTTCATTTTTGAAATAATGCCAGCGCCGTCATTAGACAAAAAATTATTCGCGTCATTTCCGTGTAATTGGCTGAACTGCGCAAAATATTCAGGATCAACTCCCCAAAGCAAAGAAGCTCTCCCCCCTTCAGGCGAAAGAACAGCATCCATTATTTTAGAATGAACAGGAACGTCAGGCGCAGTCCTATGGACAAGTTCAGCCATCCACTGATGCCATCCGCCGAATGCCCTGTTATTAAAAACCATCCAGTCATAAAACTGCGGAGACGCTTCAATGCCCTGCGGCATGGGAACAGCGCCGAAATCCCTGAAGCGGGTTCTGTACACGCTGTTTAAGTTTTCAATTGTTCCGTGAGTTTCCGCCAAAAACTGCCGCCACATTGCATTTACGGCGGAATTTACGTTTCTGACATTAAAATTTCTTGCTGTGGGGAATACAGGCTCGTTTGATATACACACGCTGTTTAAGGAAACGTAATCCTTGATTATTTCCATCACTCCGGTTATATGTGTTTCTATCACTTTTTTCGCTTCCTGCTCATACACGTTAAATGTAAGAAATCCTCCTGTGTTTTCACGGAGATGAGGATGTTTACGGAAAACCCACTGCGGAAAATAATGGGGCGACAATAAAACATCAACCCTTACATTGTGTTTTTCCGCTTCGCGGAGAATGTTTACTAAACGCTCAACTCCCGCAGCGTTAAAGCCGTATCCGTTTCCTTCTTCAATTACAGTATCTCTTGGACCTATTTCAGTCTGCAGAATGTTGACCCCGTACCCTGTCATTTCAGGAATGTCGTTTATTATTTTATCAAAATGCCCGTAACCTGTAAAAAACAGAGGGCGCGCTGTCTCTGCGCCTGGAGCAGAATTTACCGCTTTCCCGATAAATGAGGAGCCTTGTATTTCTACAGGACCTGTCACGTATCTTGCAGTTTCCATTGGAATTTTTCCGCCTGAAAGATACGCATTAAGCGAAATTATAACCCTGCTGCAGGCTTCTTCAAGGCATCGCAGAGCGTATGCCGCCCGCGCTGTATTTCTGTTATTCAAATCATCACGGATAAAAAAAATAAAATTTTTAACGACTGTATAATCAACCATTTCATAATCCGCGGATATTTTTCTGTCTCTGCATAAAACAAGCAGTCTTTCAATTTCCGCAAGCCTGACTGTTTCAATTTCAATTAACGATCTTTCGATAACCCGCCTGTTTGGAATCTGGGCGTTTACGGAAAAAACAGCCATTAAAAAAAATATCACCGGAAAAATAATTGTATAAAGCGCTTTTTTTATTTTCATACAATCATGGTATTTACAGGGATTTTACCTGTCAATCAATTTAAAAAGCGGACGAATCCCAAGCGCGGCTCCGTAACCGGCGAAAGCTGATATCAGTCTGTCGATGATATTGATCGGCACGCGGGTTAATGTTTCCGATAAAAAGACAGGGATATTCTGACCGAACATGGTAGAGCTGAATCCTGTTGATACTAAAGCATCCGGTGAAACAGAAAACGGCAGACTTAAAATCAAAGCCGCTAAAAAACCTCCAAGGACACTCATAACAAGGCACAGGGCGAAGGATAAAAGAATCAGAACAATCATTTTATCCATCCACTTGCTTATATGACTGTTTCCGTATAAATCATAGGGCGTTTCAGGCGCGGTTTTTATCAGGGTAAGTTCGCGCGGAAAAAGACGCATAAAAAGAAAAGTTACACAGGCGGTAGCGATGCTGCAAAACGCAAAAAGCAATCCTCCCCACCCCTGAAACCAGATCATGCTGTTAAAAATATTTGTAAACGCGCCGCACAAAATCCCCCACGCAAGACCGCAGGAAAGGGTAACAGCGACAGTAAATATTGTATCAAGAAAAAGAGGAAGTTCTATATAATGCGTTAGCGCTATATTGACTATTATGTTAAGAAGAGATCCCGCTATGCTTAAGAAAAAAAACAATACATACTTGCGCATGTCTTCCTCCGGTCGACGAGCTTATAGAAAATTATTATATACGCCGCATAGCGGCTTGCGCATAATTTATTGTATCATATATCATTAGTTCATGCAGGCTGTAAGCGCACTAACATACGGCAGTATAGAAATGTATATACGGCTGTTGTGGCTCTTTGTGTTATTAATCACTTTTCTCATGCTGCTTTTGTGCTATCTGTATTTATCTGTGAAGAAAACGCGCGAACGTGAATATAAAAGCTTTAAATTTTCCAATCTTGCGATTGAAGGGCTGGAGATCGAAAGGCGGCGGATTTCGCGCGAGCTGCATGACGTTGTTCTTCCGCTTGTCCGCGACAGCGATGTATCAAATCTGCTTCGTTCAATCTGCACGGATTTAATGCCTCCTGATTTTACGCGGATTTCCCTGAAGGATTCGCTTTTACAGTTATGCGTAAAGTCCTCCAAAAAAACCGGCATTGAATGTCCCTGCTCAATCGAGGAAAATCTTGATTTTTCATTTATGAGCGTAGAAAATCAGCTTCACCTTTTCAGGATGGTTCAGGAGTCGTTTACAAATATCGGGAAACATTCAAAAACAGACCGCGCCTCTTTGGTAATAAGGAGACGCGCGGTTTTCCGCCCCCGCGCGGAGAGTATTTTAATCTGCATTTCGGATGAAGGCGTCGGAATTCAGAATATGAATGAATCAAGCGAAGGGCTTGGAATAAAGAGCCTCCGCCAGAGGGCTGCGATAACAGGCGCAAAACTGGACTTTGTAAGCGAAAGCGGCAACGGTCTTATGGTCAGAATTGAAATTCCGTCAGGGGTAAATTATGAATCCTGATATCAAGACAGAACTGCCCGGAATTATGATAGTGGAAGACCACCCTGTTATGCGCGAAGGGCTCTCCAATTATTTTACCGGTACAGGCAGATGGCAGGTTACAGGGAAAGCTTCCTGTCTTGATGATGCGAAAGAAATTCTGCCCTGCCTGAGATGTAATCAAACCAATGTCCTGCTCCTTGACATTCAGCTTGAAGACGGCTGGGGTCTTGACCTTATCCCGATGCTTGATAAAAACAATCGTCCCGTTATCGCGGTGTATTCGGCTTTTGACGATTATCCCCATGTAAGCGCGGCTCTTGGAATGGGCGTCAGCGCTTTTGTATGCAAACACAGAAATGAACGCGAGCTTGAAACGGCGCTTTTTGAAACGCTTGACGGCAAAATCCATATTGACGAATGCGTGCAGGCGAAAATCAATGTATCAGCTAATGTTTTCCGTTTATTGACAAAAAGAGAAGCAGAAATTTTACATCTTGTTAAAACCGGTTTTTCCAACAGTGAAATCGCTGTAAAACTCGGCATAAGCCGGCGCACTGTAGAAAATATCCTTTCATGTATTTACGACAAAACAGGCATTAAAACCCGGCAGGGCTTACTGAGACTGTAGCGATATTTACCTTTGCCAGAATGCAGGTTATGCTTCTTTTCTCCTACTTATTATATCCCGAAAAACAAAATTGGACTTGTTCGACAACTCGGTTAGTTGTCTCACAAGTCCTGCATTTTTCAGGCTAACGCCTTACAAAAATGCATTTTTACAAGGAAGTTGTTCAATAACTGAAGTTATCGAACAACTCTATTTGTTCAAACCGGAAAGAATTTAGCTTAAAATCCGCAAAAAAAGGCAAAACCGTGCGTTAACGCACATGACAAATTTTTATTACTATCATAAAATTTTCGGACAAAAAGTCAGGTTAAGGGCTTTTTATTAAAACATACAAACAAGGAGAGATGTATGAAAAGAAAGATAAAAATGTTCGGGGGTATCGCTCTTGCGGCGGTTATCGCGCTTTTTTTGGGCGCCTGCGGGGACGCCTCGCCGCGTTATTTAAGCGGTAATATTACTATTACCCCGAATACCGGCGTTGAAATCGGTACGGAACTGACAGCGTCCTACTCGGGGATCGAAACTGTTGACTTCCAGTGGCAGAGAGGAAGAACCAATGTCGGAACAAACTCAAATAAATACGAGGTAACGGAAGACGGCAGTTACACAGTTACAGTTAGCGCGCCCGGCTTTGTAAGCAAAACAAGCTCGGCTGTTGTCGTAAGCGGCTGCATCCATGAATGGGGCAGCTGGTTAATAACAGCCTATCCAACCGCAGCAGCTAACGGCGTGGAAACAAGAACCTGCTCTCTTTGCGGCGGAACCGAAACAAGCGCCTT
>Ga0209755_10000714_pt1 | contig 58250 bp, 81 predicted proteins | sample TergutCo191P1_FD_187301 | JGI IMG/M metagenome (GOLD analysis project Ga0209755, IMG submission 187301) | Cornitermes sp. P1 segment gut microbial communities from Petit-Saut dam, French Guiana - Co191P1 (SPAdes) (version 2) | ecosystem: Host-associated > Arthropoda: Insects > Digestive system...
GGGGGGGGGGGGTATAATGTAAATTAACCCATTACAATTTAAGGAGACATAAACAATGACGAAAAAGATTCTGGCGATTTTGGTGGCAGCATTCATGATGGTTGGCGTGCTGGCTGCCGTGGTTGCCGCAAACACGGACAGCGACGCCGACTATTCCTTCTTCCCGGACTGCGAAATTTGCGAAAACTGTTGGGATTGCATGGAGTTTATCTTTACCTACTATGATGCTTATGTTGTGTCGATGCATGCTACTAGTAGCACTATCTTTTTTGCGAACGATGCAGACTTTTGGTCGTATAGGGATGCTCTGGATGACATGGACTTTGACACGAACTTAGAGCTCATCCGCTTTGTGGCCGCGCTTACAGAACAATACGTGCTGCCAGAGGCGATTGCTCCCTTTGTTGAGCTTTGGCGTACAGGTTTCCTCGCCGAGATTTACGACCTTCCCGCCGCAGTTAATCCAATCTTAGCGCTGATGAACCAAGGTGATTTTGAGCAAGCGATGACGGCTGTTGTGGCATTGAACGATTCGCTTGTGGCAGAGTTAGCCGAAGATGGCATTGATGTGCCCCAGTGGCTGCGCAGCACCCCGGTGGCAGCGCCGGTTTGCCCGGTTGACCCCAACGCGACCGTGTGCTTGTGTGATGATGTGACCACAACTGCACCGCAAGAAACCACGACCGTTGCAGACACGACAGTGAATGACGAAACCACCACCGCTGCTGACACGACCGTGCCCGAAGAAACCACAACGGTAGCCGACACCACCGTTGAAGAGACCACGACGGTAGCCGACACCACCGTTGAAGAGACCACGACGGTAGCCGACACGACTGTGAACGGCGAAACAACAACCGTTGCCGACACCACCGTGAATGGTGAAACCACGACTGAAGCAGAAACCACCACTGCGCCTCCCGCGGAGGGCGGCGGCACCAACTGGGGCAGCATTGCTGGCATCATCGGCATCGTTGTGCTGGTGATTGTGAACCTCGTTGCCATCTTCGGCTTCGTGCGCATCCTCTTCAACGCATAATTCCCGCATAAAAAAGCCCCTCTTTCGAGGGGCTTTTTTGTGTTGTCTCACGCACACCCACACGGCATGCGCGTGCAGTTGATGCCCGCAATCAGCGCTTCCATCGCCCCAAGCAGGCGCTCGCTGGCGAAGGTGCTGCTTTGGTTGATTTCCTCGTTGCCAAAGCGCACAAAATGCATGCTGTCGTTGGGCAGTTGGTAGTAACCGCTGTGGTCGTTGATGATGCCGAACATGATCGTGCGGCGACCATTGCGTGCCATTTCGGCAAGCGGGGTGAACTCGAAATCCCGCCCGCTGTAGGCAATGTATCCCGGCAGGCTTGGACCAAGCAGCACGGCGGGGCAAATTTCGCCCGGACCAAAGACCACGGCTAAGTCCATGCCCAGCTCCATGTAGGCGGTTTCGGTCACGATATCCACCCCCACGCCAATGAGGTTGCGGCGCACGGTGGTGGTTTCCACCATGCCGGTGCGGAACAACAGCTGGTGCAGCGGGTTGGTGATGGGGATGCGATACTCCACGTGGCGGATGTTGAGCAGCGGCGCAACCTCAACTTCGTTGCTGATGCTGTTGAGCCGCTCGGCAACCAGTTCGCCATAGTTAATCATGTTCTGCACGCGTTCATAGGGGATGTACGTGCCTTCGGGGAAGTTGCGCGCAATGGCGGACGTCGCGCCGATGATCACTTGGAAGTTTGCGTCGGCGTGCTCGTTCACCCAGCGTTCAGTGTAGTAGCCCCAGTCGCCAGTGACGGTCAGCGGACCTGCGCCCAAGCCGGTGCTGTGGGCGTGGTGGTTGGCCAGCCAGGTTTCGCGGCTTGCAGGGTTATCCGGCACAAAGCGCAGGCGGTGCATGTCTTCGTCAAACACGTAAGGGCGGCGCTTGGCATATAGCAGATCCGCGGCGTTGGCGTAGCCATAGTACAGCGTGCCGGGTTCAAGATTTTCGATGGCAGCGATGATGGTGTCAGCCGTTGTGCGGTTGAAGTGCGCCATGAAGTCGGCGTCTGTGCCATGGTGGCGGAACGGACCTCTCGCGCCAAACCAGCCGAACATCGCGTTCACCGGGTTTTGGAACAGCGCACCGAGAATGCTGGCGTTCATGCCCAGGGTGTCAATCACACTGTGCTGGTGAATGGCTGCCACGTTGATGCTGGTGACTTCCACATGGTTCGCGGCTGCCCAGTCCATCACATGGCGGCGAATGCGGCGCACGTTGGGCGCGGTGAGCGCATAGGCATCCACGCTGGCGAACACCACCACGCCACGCCCGCTGCCGTCATCCATGGCGGTGGCGCGCACTGCCATGTCGTCAAGGAGATCAACCGGCACTTTCGGGTCAAGGAACTCAATGTTGCCCGCCACATAAATGCCGCGTTCGGGTCCCGCCCACAAGCCGTCGTCGTCAAACCAGCCGTCGGGAATCAGCGAAGCACGGGCATAGCCCACGTGCCACTGTGCGCCCGCAGCGGGTTCGTCAAGGAACCAATCGTGCCCGGGCAGGAACTCATCGGGCGTCACGTGTGTGCGGCTGGTGCGCGGCGCGGGCATCAGCGCGGTGATGATGTTCACGATGGTGCTGATGGCGAAATCGCCCACGTCCAGCAAGATGCGGTTGCCGCGTGTGGGTTGTTCCACGCGGGTTGCGGCGGTGGGGAGCATCAGCGCGCCGGTGAGCAGTGCCGCGCCCAGCACAATGGCTAAAATTTTCTTCATGAAAGGCCTCCTTTATACTATTGTACATAAAGCCATTGTAACACGAAACCGCTGGTTTGTCAACGCAAAACACCTGCTCGTGCAAAATTCACAAAATGTTCACAGAAACGTCTTTATTTGTTCATGGGGGGGGGGTGTATAATGTAAATTAACCCATTACATTTTAAGGAGAACACGAACAATGACGAAAAAGATTCTGGCGATTTTGGTGGCAGCATTCATGATGATTGCGGTGCTGGCTGCCGTGGTTGCCGCAAACACCGACAGCGACGCAAGCCCGCAGTATACCCTTCCCGCGTGTGACGTCTGCTTTCATGGATACTGTTTGGAGTGCGTAGAGTTTGTTCTTGCTCACTACGAGGGTTATCATGCGGCGAGCCTCGCATTCGTGAATCTTCTTCATCCTGCCATGTTTGTTGATGCAGCGGCTTACTTAGGCTTTGCGGATGCCGTGGAAGATGTAATAGAGACAGTGTATGATTACGATCTAAGCATCCTTGAGGAGGTTCAGCTTTTGGCTGCGCTTGCGGAAGAATACATGACACCGCAAGCAATTGCGTTCGGTGTGGAGTTTAGCCGAACCATGTATCTTGCTGAATTTTTCTCCCATTCTTCTTTCGATGATTTCTTCTGGGAGAGCCGTGATGCAATCGCCTTGTTGGTTGCGCAAGGCGACATTGAGGGCGCAACAACAGCTGTGATTGCGCTGAATGACGAGTTGGTAGTGCTGGTGGAGGCGCTTGACCTTGGCATTGAGATTCCCCAATTTCTGCGCAGCACCCCGGCAGCAACCCCGGTTTGCCCGGTTGACCCGGACGCGACCGTGTGCTTGTGCGACGACGTGACCACAACTGCACCGCAAGACACCACCACCGCTGCAGACACCACCGTGAACGGTGAAACCACAACCGTTGCAGACACCACCGTGAACGGCGAAACCACCACCGTTGCTGACACGACTGTGAACGGTGAGACCACGACTGAAGCAGAAACCACCACTGCTCCCCCCGCGGAGGGCGGCACGAACTGGGGCAGCATTGCCGGCATCATCGGCATTGTTGTGCTGGTGATTGTGAACCTCGTTGCCATCTTCGGCTTCGTGCGCATTCTGTTCAACGCATAATCTCATTGTGAACCCCAAAGCCCCTTTTCGGAGGGGCTTTTTGCTATATTCTGGGTTCGCGTGGCAAAGTTTCCAATTTGTCAACACAAAAGACCTTGACAGCGCGCAAAAAACATGGTAGACTTTATAGTATGGATTATTATAACGAAAAACCGATCAAACTCATCGCCTGCGACATGGACGGCACGCTGCTCAACGGCGAGTCGAAGCTCAGCGACGGCAACCGCGCGGCTGTGCTCAAGGCCATCGACCAAGGTGTGATGTTCGTGCCATGCACGGGCAGACCGCTGTGTGGCGTCACCTGGCTAACCGAACAAATGCCCGGGGATTTCCCCGTGATTGTCTGCAACGGCTCTGGTGCGCAAACCAGCCGCAGCGGACGCGTGCTGTTTGAGCAAAATATGCAGCGCAGCGACGCCCTGGAGATTCTCGCCATGGCCGCACAAACGCCGTATGCCTACATCCTGTGGGAGGGCGACAAGCTTTATGTGAGCCGCGTGTGCCTAGAAACCGAGATTTATCGTAACATTACCGGCGCAACGATGAATCCGCTGGGCGACTTGGATGAGATTGGCGAAATCACGAAGATTATCTGGCTGATTCCGCCGGACGTGGGCCCACAACTGATGGCTGAAATCGGCGAGCGCTTTGCCGGGCGGGTCAACTGCCACACCTCGCACCCGCGCCTGCTGGAGTTCGTGGATGTTAAGGCGAGCAAGGGGCTTGCGCTTGCGGCGCTCAGCGAGATGTATGGCATTGCGCCCGAGGAAATGATGGCCATTGGTGATGCGAACAACGACATCTCCATGTTGGAGTACGTGGGTTGTTCGGTGGCGATGGCCAATGCCGGGGATGACATCAAAAGCATCTGCAAGCACGTGACGTTGACGAACGATGAAGATGGTGTTGCGGCGGCGATTGAGAGGTTTGTGTTGCGGTGATACCCCCACCGACGCGTTCGCGCCACCTCCCCCAAGGGGGAGGCGCAAAGCCACTACGCTGTTCTGGCGTACATGTTCGCCGACTCAAAAGACATCTTGCTACAATCAACCCGCACGGTTGATGCCTCCCCCTTGGGGGAGGTGGCGCGAATGCGCCGGTGGGGGTCTGCGCGGCAATTGTTTCACGTGAAACACTTCACAGATATGAAAGGCTGGTGCGTATGAAGAAGTTGCTTTGCTTGTTGGCTGCGATGGCACTGTTGCTGGTGGCTTGCTCACCTGCGGTGCAGACTGATGTGCCTAACGGTGAAACCACCACTGGATGCACCGAACTCGACACGCCGGACATTAACATCGCATTACCCACGTGGGATGATGACGATGAGTATGGCGAGGCGGTGGCGCACGCGTGGGTCGAGGCGATGAATGGCTTCGTGCAGGCAGAAGTAACCCGCGTGGAGTATCGCGTTGGTCACATTCGTATGCCTCAAGAAGCGCGGACGTACCTTGCAGAAAGTGCAGCTTTGATTACACGTTGGCAAGCGTTGATACCGCAATTGGAGATGCATGTTATTGATAGACCCTATCGGTTCTTCATGTTTGGCGGGGGATATCGTCATGTGGTTGTGTTTGCGGGCGACGAAGAAATATTACGAATGAATGCCACGCAAATGAATTTGCTGTGGATTGGTGGCAACTTGCTGCGCGTGATGAACATCGACGACGTGGAAGAAGAGTTCACGGCAATCCTCAACGCGATGGGCTTTGCAGAAGATATTTGGATACATGATTTTTATCGCTGGCCAAGCGAATAACACTAAACCATAAACCGCACACAACAAGGAGAGAACCACATGTTTAAGAAAACCAGCCAAACCACATGGAACTTGGTAGACCAACACATGCGCTATGTGTTCGAGTGCTACTGCGCGTTTGAGAAGTTCATGGAGGAGTTCCTCGGCGGCGACAAGCCAGCGGGCGAGCTCATGCATCTGTACGAAGACGTGAGCAAGCTTGAAGGCGACGCAGACGTGGCGCGGCGCAACATCATCAACGCCTTTTTGGACGGCAAATTGCTGCCGTCCACCCGCAAGGAAATCCTCGACATCATCGCCCGCATGGACAAAATCGCCAACAAGTGCCAAGACATCGCCTGCAAGTTCGTGTTCCAGAACGTGACGATGCCAGCGGCATACCGCGCGAACTTTTTGGAGATCACCAAGATCACCAAAGAGCAGTACCTGCTGATGAAGCGCGCACTGAGGATTTTGTTTGACGATTACGACAGGTTAATCAAAGACGAAAGCATCCTGGGCGACATCATGGAAAAAGAGCACGACGTGGACACCATCGAAGATGCCACCACCCTAGCGCTCTTCCGCGATGCATCGCTTGACCTGACGCAGCGGCACTATTACAAGCATTTTCTTAGCCAGTTGTGCGACATTTCAGACAAGCTGGAAGACCTTGCCGACCAAATCCAAGTGATTGTAGTATTGAGAAAGGTGTAGTGCGGGGTTTTGTTGCGGCATTGAGCAAAATCCAGGCCGCAAAGTTAATTTTTATCGAATAGAAAGAGTGGCATAACGTGGGATTGGAGACCCTGTTTTTAACGTCTGGCGCATTCATGGGCTGGTCCGTTGGCACCAATGATGCCTCCAACGTGTTCGGCACGGCGGTGGGCACCAAAGTGATTAAATTCAGAACCGCCATTTGGCTCACCGCGATTTTCGCCGTGTTGGGCGCGGTGATTGCCGGGCAAGTTGTGGTGGGCGATTTGGGCGACGTAGCATATAACCATGCCGTGCGCACGCCGCTGCATGCCTTCATCGTGATGCTGATTTCGGCCACGGTGGTGACGGTGATGACCATCATCAAGGCGCCGGTGTCCACATCGCAGTCGCTCATCGGTGCGCTGATGGGTTGGGGTTTTGCCCAAAGCATGGGCAATTTCGCGCAGATCACCCGCTTTTTCTCCGCGTGGATTATCTCGCCGATTCTCACGATGTTTGTGTGTCTCACGCTTTGCGTGGTGGCGCAACGGTTCATCGAAGCGCGTGTGAAAGGGCTGGCAGCGTATGACCGCTTCATCAAAATCGGCTATTTGGTGGCGGGGATTTTCGGCGCGTTCACGCTGGGCGCAAACAATGCCGGCAACGCCATGGGGGTTTACTACCGCACCGGCATTTTTGATGGCCCGGTGGCGGCGCTCAACAGCGTTTTGCCGTTCACGGTGACGCCGCTGAGCTTTGCGGCCTTCGTTGGCGGGTTGATGCTGGGCATCGGCGCGTTGACCTACAGCAAGCGCGTGATGCTCGCTGTGGGTGAGGGCATTGCGCAACTTTCGCCGCTGCAAGGATTTTTGGTGGTGTTTTCCAGCTCGGTGACGCTGCTGGTGTTTTCGATTTGGGGCATTTCGATTTCCACATCGCAGGCGGTGGTTGGCGCGATTATGGGCGCGAGTTTCTCCAAGGGTCACCGCGGGCTGGACTTCAAGGTGCTCGGACGCATCTTTGTGGCGTGGTTTGGCACGCCGACGCTTGCGGGGTTGCTGGCGTTTGTGGTTGGGCGGATATTCTTCTAAACACACTAAACGTAGGAGGGTGACGTATGAAAAAAATCATTTGCACTGCATTAACTTTACTTGTATTCCTCTCCGCAGGCACTGTAGTGGCGAGCGCGTTTGATTTTCCTGCGGGCACAAGCGCGAACGTGAGGTATAATACCGAAAGATTGTATCAAACACTTAGTGCTTATCCTGCCTCAGATAACGGTTGCTGCCGAAAAGGGACTTGCTTTGATATTGCTGTCGTATTTGAAAAAAACGACTTTGGAAGAATCAATCAAATACAATTTGAAGTTAGCGATATGGGGCTAGATCTTTGGATACGGGGGACAGTAACTGACAATACAGGAAGAACGTTATTCATAGACGCTTGCACGGTTGGATATGTTATGACCATTCGAGAAGGTGATGCGACTGGTGTCTTGCTCTATGGGCGAAGTGGTTTTGGCGCTTACTACCCTGAGCCGTGGTGGGCATTTTGGCCGAGCTGGCTGCAGTGCGTGTTGCGCTGGATATTCTTCGGCTGGATTTGGATGTAGCATGGTTATAAGGGCGCAAGCCCTGCATATAACGCAGAAAGAAAATTTGGAGGGATTGAAGGATGAAGAAACTACTGGCGATTGTGCTGGTGATGGCGCTGGCCATCGGCGCGTTTGCGGTGACCGCGAGCGCATGGAGCGACAACGACGCATGGGCAGCCGAAGTGCTGCGACTGGTGAACGTGGAACGTGCACGCGCGGGATTGCGTCCCGTGGTTGCGCACCCGAGCCTCAACCGTGCTGCGCAGGTGCGCGCAACCGAGATTGATGACCACCCGGACGCAGGCGGTTATTGGTCGCACACGCGCCCGGACGGTCGCAATTGGATCACCGTGTTCAACGAAGTGACGGTGTCGGGTCGCCGCATCTCGGGCGAAAACCTGGCACGTGGGCATACCAGTCCCGCGCATGTGGTGCAAGGCTGGATGAGCTCGCCGGGGCACCGCAACAATATTCTGCACCAGAGCTTCACGCACATGGGCGTGGGCGTGCACCGCGGCGTGAATGGTCGCATGCATTGGTCGCAGCTGTTTGCGGAAATCCCCAACCTGCCCGGCGTGTGCAGGCAAGACCTCGGCGCGAACACGTGCCGTTGCCCAGCGAGCGGACCGAGCATCAACTTCAACCTGGGTGAGCTGTTCAGCGGCTTGTTTGGGGTGTTCGGCGGGAGCTCGCAGGTTGTTGCGGACATGCACGAGCACAGTGTTCAGAATGGCTTGTTCGCCCGATGGTTTAGCTAGGGCGTGATTGTGCGGGCGGGTGAACGCTCGCCCGTGCATGCCAAAACAGGAGGCACATGCATGAAAAAAAGCATTTTTCTGGCGATTGTGATGGCGGTTGCGCTGGCGATTTTGCCCGCCTGCCGTGTGGCGCAAGAGGATGACATGCTTCTTAACGTGCCCACACAACCGATGGAGTTGTTGCAGGGCGGTGCAGTCCCATTCCCTGTTCCGCAAGCGAGCTACTTCACGCAGGGTGGGGCGCGCTACACGTTTCACGGTGTTGACGAGGATGCCTTCGCGCGCTGGCTGGAGGATATGGCGCATGGAGGTTGGCAGCAAGTTGAGCACAATGGCAACCACAGGACGTTCATTCAAGACAATCATCAGCTGCGAATTGTTGACCAAACATTTGCGATAACGTACCCGCATTTGCGCGTGCAGTTCATTCGCGGGCAAGATGATGCGCCGCGCGAAAATGCGCTGACGCATGAACAGGTGCGCGCCATCATTGGGTTGCAGATTCACTACACGGATAGCTTGGTTGAGCAATATCGCCCGGATATATTTGAAGCAACCGGCGTGCAACTATTCACGTCATTTGGTGCAAGCCACTGGGATTTTCTTGTGTATGGCGAAAGCGCAGTGAGGATTCCGGGAGAACGTGCGCACGGTGGAACGGCGAGCTCGACAAGGGCAGTTGAACACGAAGGCAGCCCTGCGATTGTCCGTTCGGCCGCTTGGGGTTCGGGGATTACGCACTCAAGCACGACAATATACCAAGTGGTGGACGGCGTTTTGACGAGTGTGTCTCACCAAAGCACGCTGGACAATCAGCCCGAAACGCGAATGCGTGCGTGCGGGTGAACGCTCGCTCGTCATGCGAAAATAGGAGGCACATGCATGAAAAAAAGCATTTTTCTCGCGATTGTGATGGCGGTTGCGCTGGCGATTTTGCCCGCCTGCCGTGTGGCGCAAGAGGATGACGAAATCATCGCGACCACGATGGCAACCACGACGTATGCTGAGACTGCCACAGCGCTTGAAACCATAACTGAACCGACGACCACAGAACCGGCTGAAAATCTGTTGCCGACGAACCTCAATCAACTCAGCGCAGCGGCACAGCTGGAATACTTCAACTTGGTTGTTAACCGTGTGCGCGACGAGCGCCCCGGCTTTGAACGCCGCAGCCGCCTGCGGCTTGTCCATGCCAATAATACTGGTGTTCCCGGTGCCTTTGCCCCCGTCATTCAGCCCGTTGTCGACGCCTTGATGCCCGGCCACTGGAATGTTAGCACCCAAGCGCCCGGTGCGGACAACCGTACCGTGTTTTTCGCCAACACCCCGCAAGCTTCCTTGCTGCGCCCGCAAGACATCGCGTCCATCACCTCGGTGCCGGGCGCTGACGGCAGCTGGACAATCACCGTGCGCATCCGTGAGGAAGTCAACCCCATGCCCGGCTTGGCAAGCGCCAATGGTCGCATCAACCACATTTTGACGCCCACTGAAGTGCTGGAAAAAATCGTCGGCGTTAACGATGCCATATCGGTTGATGTTGAGAATGTGTCGTTGCGCTATCACGATGGCTTTGCAAGTGTCACCGTCAATGCCCAAGGTCAAGTGACGGCTGCCAGCAGTGGTTTCAATGTGGACGCAACCGCCACTGGCGTGGTTGTTTTGCCCTTGCGCACGAACGTGCACGCATCGCAAGAAACCCGCATGTATTTCACCAACTTTGTTTGGCGCTAGGCAAGCGCGCGCGGGTGGGTGAACGCTCGCCCGTGCATGCCAAAATAGGAGACAACCATGAAGTTGCAGGTTTTATTGGCGATTGCGCTTGCTTTTGTGCTGGCACTGGTGCCGTCCAGTCGTATGATGAACGCGGCGCAAGAGGAGCAAGAGCGATTGCGTGCGCTGATTTGGCAGACGATGGTTGAGTATGAATTTCCGTCACCGTTTTGGACAGAGGATTTTTGGCTGACTGAGGAAGAACACTTATACATCACGGACACCACTGGCATGCGAGTGTTTTCGGCGTACAGACAGCACACCGAGCTTTGGTTTTTTCTCGATATGTTGAATATGTTTTTCCCCATGCGCGCGGTGTTTCTGGTATATGAAAATAGTGTGGCATCGTTACCTTTGACACACAGCAGATATAGCATGCAGCCGATTGACCACGGAGGCAACCCCGCTGTTGAATACATTGTGTTGGGCACGACACAAACCGTGCGCACGATTTACCAAGTGGTGGAGGGACAAGTCGCCGTTGTGTTTAGCGAAATCACATACGTTAATTTTTACCAATAATTTTTAGGAGGATATACACATGAAAGTCATTGCCGCAGTTGGCAAAAACGGCACCGGAAAGGACTTCTTTCTGGAGTACATCGCGAAAAAATACGACATCCCCATGGTGTCCATCGGTGACATCGTGCGAGAGTTAGCCGCGAACGAGGGTCTGGAACTCACGCGTGACAACCTGCACAAAACCAGCAAGAAGTACATGGACGCACACGGCGCGACCTTCTTCCCGCAGCAAATCGTCAAGCGTGTGCGCGAAAGCGGCGCGCCGGTTTATCTCATCAGCGGCATTCGTCCGCCCAGTGATGTGCAACTGATGAAAGACTCCTTCGGCAGCGACTTCCTGCTGGTGGACATCGTCATCAGCGACGACGAAGTGCGCTATGCTCGCATGCTCGCCCGCGGCAGCGCCCGCGACGGCAACAGCGTGGAAAAACTGCGCGAGAACGATGCCAACGAGGAAAAAATCTTCAAAACCAGCGAAAGCGAAAAAATGGCCGACCTCACCATTTTGAACGATGGCTCGGCCGAAGACTTCTACGCGGCGATTGAAGAATTTTACGCGCAGCACGTGGCTTAACGGTTAAGACGAGTGTTTTGACTTGCGCGCATTCCTCGCGGTGATCCGGCTCATCAAATATACTACAAAAATGACAATATCTAGTTTCAAGATATTTTATAATTTTTACGGAGGTGGTGTATCATGAGAACGGACCCATTGCCCTACGAACGCATTCGTAATCTGCGCATTGATGCAGACTTGACGCAAGAAAATGTTGCGGATGCGTTGCACGTGAGACAAAATACATATGCACAGTGGGAGTTAGGCATTGCGCGCTATTCACTGGATACGGTGATTAAACTCGCGCAATTCTACAACACCAGCGTGGATTATCTGGTGGGCTTGACCGACGAAAAAACGCCATACCCACGCGCCTAGCACATTGCACAAAACCCCGAAAAAAATCTGCGTGTAATTTTATGTTGGATTTTTGCAGAAAAAGCTTGACTTGCGCATCCGATCCATGGTATAATACCCAAGCACGTGTTTGCGTGCTTGGGTATTTTTTGTGCCCAAGACAAGCGACGACGGCGGAGGTAGCGGCGCAAGCCGGGGATTTCGCCCGAGCTAGTCCGATTATCAAATTGGGCGAACGATGGCAGTTTTTTAAATGGGTATGATGACACACCCGGGCGCGTTGGCGCTTTATTCTGTCAAAATCGCCGACCAAAGAAAGGGCGAACATCATGGCTAAAGGTAATATTAGAATTCGGCTTAAAGGTTACGATCACTCCTTGGTAGACCGCGCGGCAGAACGCATCGTGGAAACCGCGAAAGCCAGCGGCGCGCAAGTGAGCGGTCCTGTGCCGCTGCCGACGGAGAAAGAGATCATCACCATTCTGCGCTCGGTGCACAAACACAAAGATAGCCGCGAGCAGTTTGAACAACGCACGCACAAGCGTCTGATTGACATCCTGCGCCCCACGGGCAAAACGGTTGAGGCCCTGAGTGGCTTGGAACTGCCCGCTGGTGTGGAAATCGAAATTAAGCTGTAATGGCAAGTTGGCAGAGCGCCAACCAATACTATTATAAGGAGAACATAGCAAACATGAAATCAATTGTTGGCAAAAAACTGGGCATGACTCAAGTGTTTGACGAACGCGGCAATGTGGTGCCGGTGACGGTTATCCAAGCTGGTCCGTGCCCGGTGGTGCAAGTGAAAACCATGGAAAACGATGGTTACGAAGCGGTGCAACTCGGCTACGGCGACATCCGCGTGAAAAAAGTGAACAAGCCCATGAAGGGGCACTTCGACAAAAGCGGCGTGGCGCCCAAGCGTCACCTGACTGAATTTGCGCTGGAAGGTCTGCAAGTGGGCGATGTCATCAAAGCCGGCACGTTTGAAACCGGCGAAAAAGTTGACGTTGTGGGCACAAGCAAAGGTAAAGGCACCGCGGGCGTAATCAAACGCTGGAACTTCAGCCGCATCAAAGAAACCCACGGTTCGGGTCCGGTGCACCGCCACGGCGGCTCGCTCGGCGCGTGTTCAACGCCCAGCCGAGTGATGAAAGGCAAGAAGATGGCCGGTCGCCTCGGCCACGAGCGCGTGACCATCCAAAACCTCACCGTCATCAAAGTGGACGACGACAACAATCTGCTGGCCATCAAAGGCGCAGTGCCTGGCCCGAAGGGCGGCATCGTGCTGATTAGCTCGGCCGTGAAAGCTTAAGAAGGGAGTGCGAAACAATGCCTAAAGTGAATGTTTATGACACGACGGGCAAGTCGGCCGGTAAAATCGACTTGAACGATGCAGTGTTCGGCATCGAACCGCATGTGCCTTCGATGCATCTGGTGGTGCGTAGCTATCTGGCGAACCAACGCCAAGGCACGCAAAGCACCAAAACCCGCGCGGAAGTGCGCGGCGGCGGCAAGAAACCTTGGCGCCAAAAAGGCAGCGGTCGTGCCCGTCACGGCAGCCGTCGCAGCCCGATTTGGACTGGCGGTGGTGTGACGTTTGCGCCCAAGCCGCGTAGTTACAGCTTTGCGGTGAACAAAAAAGTGCGCCGCCTGGCCGTGAAAAGTGCGCTAAGCTCCAAGGTGCGCGACAATGAGTTCAAAGTGCTCAAGGCGCTGGAGATGAGCGAAATCAAAACCAAGGTGATAGCGGAAATCTTGGCGACGCTGGAAACCGGCAAGAAAACGCTGATTGTTACCCGTGCGGCCGACCAAACCGTCTACCGCAGCGCGCGCAACATCTCGGGCGTGAAAGTGAGCCACGCAGACAGCCTGAACACCTATGAAGTGCTGGACTGTGACACGCTGCTGATCACCAAAGATGCCGTGGCGCGCGTGGAAGAACTGCTTGCCCCGGTTGCCAAAGAGGAGGTTGCAGCATGAGTAAATTTGCACAAGATATCATCCTCAAGCCCATCATCTCGGAAGCGAGCATGATTGGCGCGAACAACGAAGACGGCAAACGCAAATACACCTTCAAAGTTGCCAAAGACAGCAACAAGCCCGAAATCGCGTGGGCAGTTGAGCAACTGTTCAAGGTGAAAGTTGACAAAGTGAACACCATGAACATGCGTGGCAAAAAGCGCCGTTATGGTCGCTTTGAAGGTTACACGCCCAGCTGGAAAAAAGCTGTGGTTACGCTGACTGAAGGCAGCAAGTCGATTGAATTTTTTGACGGCATGATGTAACATGCCGAAACAGGCAAGTGACGTAAGGGAGCTAGCCGCCCCGCTAAGCTTAGCCTAGTAAGGAGAAAGTTATGGCTATTCGCGTATACAAACCCACCACCAATGCGCGGCGCAACATGTCCACCACGGACTATTCGCAGCTGAGCAAAGTGAAACCCGAACGCAGCCTGCTGGACAGCAAGAAAAAACACAGCGGTCGCAACAGCTATGGTCGCATCACCGTGCGCCATCGCGGCGGCGGCAACCGCAAGAAATACCGCATTATCGACTTCAAGCGCAACAAATTTGATGTGCCTGCCGAAGTGATGACCCTGGAGTATGACCCCAACCGTTCGGCGTTTATCGCGCTGATTCAATACGCCGACGGCGTGAAGAGCTACATCATCGCCCCGCAGGGTCTCGCCGTTGGCGACACCGTTATCGCGGGCACCGGCGCGGACATCAAACCCGGCAACGCGCTGCCGTTGAGTGCCATCCCCAATGGTACGGTGGTGCACAACGTGGAGATGTATCCCGGCCGCGGCGGGCAACTGGCGCGCAGCGCCGGCAACAGCGCGCAGCTGATGGCCAAAGAGGGCAAACTTGCCCTGTTGCGCCTGCCCTCGGGCGAAATGCGCAATGTGCCTGCAAACTGCATGGCTACCATTGGCGCGGTGAGCAATGCCGACCACGCAAACGTGATGATCGGTAAAGCCGGGCGCAAACGCCACATGGGCATTCGCCCAACGGTTCGCGGCTCGGTCATGAACCCCTGCGACCATCCGCACGGCGGCGGTGAGGGCAAATCGCCCATCGGTCGTCCCGGACCTGTGACCCCGTGGGGCAAACCCGCGCTGGGCTACAAAACCCGCAAGAAGAAAAAAGCCTCCAATAAAATGATTGTGAAGCGTCGCAAATAGAAAGGAGCACAGTGAGTTATGGGCAGAAGCGCAAAACTGGCAGCACGCGGCGGTCCCTTTGTGGAACCGAAACTATTCAAACGCGTGCAGGCAATGAACGAAGGCGGTAACAAACAGGTGCTCAAAACCTGGAGTCGCGCAAGCACGATTTACCCCGACTTTGTTGGCCACACCTTTGCCGTGCATGACGGCCGCAAACACATCCCCGTGTATGTGACAGAAGACATGATTGGCCACAAGCTGGGCGAGTTCGCCCCCACCCGCACCTATCGCGGGCATGCGGGCGGCAAGACTACGAAGAGATAAGGAGAGCATCATGGAAGCAACTGCAAAAGTGACTTACGTGCGCATGTCGCCACGTAAAGCCCAAATTGTGCTCGACCTCATCCGCAACAAACCTGTGGACGAAGCCTTGGCAATCCTGAAGTATACCCCCAGGGCTGCCTGCGAGCCAACCTACAAACTGTTGAAATCCGCCATTGCAAACGCGGAAAACAACTTGAACCTTGACCCCACGATGCTGTATGTGTCCTATGCCCATGTGGGCAGCGCGCCAACGCTCAAGCGCATGCGCGCACGCGCCAAAGGCAGCGGCACACGCATCAACAAAAAAGCTTGCCACATTACCCTAACCGTTAAGGAAGCCCAATAGAAGGAGGAGATACACCATGGGACAAAAGATAAACCCAACCGGCTTGCGCATCGGTGTCATCAAGCCCTGGGAATCCCGCTGGTATGCCAAAGATGAAAACTTTGGTGACACACTGGTGGAAGACTATCACCTGCGCAAATATCTGCTGGAAACCCTGGCCAACGCCGGCGTGCCCAAAGTGGAAATTGAGCGTGATGCCAAACGTGTTTATGTGAAAATCCACTGCGCCCGCCCCGGCATGATCATCGGTCGCCAAGGTGCAGAGATTGAGAAACTGCGCGCCGCCTGCGAGAAAAAACTCGGCGGCAAAAAAGTGCATCTTGACATCATCGAAGTGAAATCGCCGGATCTCAACGCACAACTGGTGGCTGAGAACATTGCTCAGCAGCTGGAAAAACGCGTGAGTTTCCGCCGTGCACTCAAGCAAGCGATTGGTCGCACGATGAAACTGGGCGCACGCGGCATCAAAACCCAAGTGAGTGGTCGTTTGGGCGGCGCAGAAATCGCCCGTACAGAGCACTACCACGAAGGCACGATTCCGCTGCAAACCATCCGTGCAGACATTGACTATGGTTTTGCGGAAGCGAAAACAACATATGGTCGCATCGGCGTGAAAGTGTGGCTGTATAAAGGCGAAGTGCTGCGCGCCGCACAAGGCGAGCAACGCCGCCGCGACGATCGCCGTCCCCCGCGTGACCGCAAACCCCGCCAAGATGGCGACCGCCGTCCACCGCGCCGTGATGACAACCGTGGTCCGCGCCGCGATGGTCCTGGTGGCCAGCACCCCGGCGGCTATCAAGGTGGCGCGCCCCGACAAGGAGGTGCACGCTAATGTTATTGCCAAAACGCGTGAAATACCGCAAACAACAACGCGGGCGCATGAAAGGCAAAGCCACTCGCGGCAACTTTATTGCCTACGGTGAGTTTGGTCTGCAAGCGCTTGAACCCGCATGGATTACCGCCAACCAAATTGAGGCCGCTCGTATTGCGATGACGCGCCACATCAAACGCGGTGGTAAAGTATGGATCAAAGTTTTCCCCGACAAACCGGTGACTGCTAAACCTGCCGAAACCCGCATGGGCTCCGGTAAAGGTGCGCCGGATTACTGGGTGGCCGTGGTGAAACCCGGCCGTGTATTGTTCGAAATTGCCGGCGTTGACCAAGCGCTTGCCACCCGCGCCATGGAGCTCGGGGCCAGCAAGTTGCCCATCAAATGCAAGGTAATTGTCAAAGAAGCTAAGGAAGAAACGGGTGGTGATGAGTAATGAAAGCCAGTGAAATCAGAGAACTTTCTGCGAAACAGCTGGATGCTAAGCTGCTTGAGTTGAAGGATGAGCTGTTTAAGCTTCGCTTTCAGCAGGCCATCAACCAGCTGGATAATCCGATGCGTATCAGCGCCGTGAAAAAGGACATCGCCCGCATTAAAACCGTGCAGCGCGAAGCCGAAATCGCGGCCGCCAACTAAGGGAAGAGAGGATAATGAACATGACAACTGAACGTAATCTTCGCAAAACCCGCGTTGGCGAAGTCACCAGCGACAAAATGGACAAAACCGTGGTTGTGGCAATCAAAGACAAAGTGCCGCACCCGCTATACAAAAAAATCATCAACCGCACGCTGAAAGTGAAAGCTCACGACGAAGCAAATGAGTGCGGCATCGGCGACCGCGTGTTGCTGATGGAAACGCGTCCGCTTTCCAAAGATAAGCACTGGCGCGTGGTTAAGATTATTGAGAAAGCCAAGTAGGAGGACAACATGGTACAACAAGAGTCCCGTCTGCGTGTGGCCGACAACACCGGCGCGAAAGAGATTTATTGCATTCGCGTGCTGGGCGGCACAGGCAGAAGATACGCCCATATTGGCGATGTTATCGTGGCCTCCGTGAAGAAGGCTGCACCCGGCGGCATGGTGAAAAAAGGCGATGTGATCAAAGCCGTGGTCGTGCGCACCGCACATGGCGTGCGCCGCAACGATGGCACTTACATCCGCTTTGACGAAAACGCTGCCGTGATTATCAAAGACGACAAGAGCCCCCGCGGCACCCGTATTTTTGGCCCGGTGGCGCGTGAGCTGCGCGAGAAAGAGTACACGAAAATTCTCAGCTTGGCTCCCGAAGTACTGTAGGAGGTGCGAACAATGAATACAACTCAAAAAGTTCACGTTCGCACGGGCGACGAAGTGGTGGTCATCAACGGCAAATATCGCGGCAAACGCGGCGAAGTGCTGGAAGTGGCTCCCAAAGAAGGCAAAGTGATTGTGAAGGGCGTGAATGTTGTGACCAAACACGTCAAGCCCCGCAAACAAGGTCAACCCGGTGGGCTGATTAAAGTGGAAAGCGCGCTGTATGCCTGCAAAGTGCAGCTGGTGTGCCCCAAATGCAGCCGCCCCACACGCATCGGTCGCAGCTTCAAAGACGAAAAAGGCAACCAAGTGAAGTATCGCCAATGCAAACATGCTGACTGCAAACACGAATTTAAGTAAAGGAGGGGGATATTACATGACAAGAATGCAAACGCGCTACAAAGATGACGTTGCACCGAAGCTGATGGAAAAGTTTGAATACAGCTCTGTGATGCAAATCCCGCGCCTGGAAAAAATCGTGGTGAACGTAGCCTGCGGTGAAGCGCGCGACAACCCCAAAATGATCGATGCCATCGTGGCAGACATGAAAACCATCACCGGTCAAAAGCCTGTGCTGTGCAAGGCCAAAAAGAGCGTGGCGAACTTCAAGCTGCGTGAAGGCATGACCATCGGCGCGAAAGTCACCCTGCGTGGTGACCGGATGTATGAGTTCGTTGATCGCCTGTTCAGCCTGGCGCTGCCCCGCGTGCGCGACTTCCGCGGCATTAACCCGGACAGTTTCGATGGGCGCGGCAACTACAACATGGGCGTGAAAGAACAACTCATCTTCCCCGAAATTGAGTACGACAAGATCGACAAAGTGCGCGGCATGGACGTCTGCATCGTGACCACCGCACAAAACGACGAAGAAGCGCGTGAACTGCTTGCCCTCATGGGCGCGCCGTTCGCTAGATAAGGAGAGAATCGCATGGCAAAAACAAGCCAAAAGGTACGTCAAGCGCGCCCGGCGAAGTTCTCTTCCCGCGCGTATAACCGCTGCAAAATCTGCGGCCGCCCGCACGCCTATCTGCGCAAATACGGTGTATGCCGCATTTGTTTCCGCAATTTGGCCCACAAAGGTCAAATTCCGGGTGTGCGCAAAGCAAGTTGGTAAGGAGGATATAAGTTATGCAAGTGACAGACGCCATCGCCGATATGCTTACTCGTATCCGCAATGCCAACGCGGCAAAGCATGATACAGTAAAAATTCCGGCTTCAAACATCAAAAAAGCCATTGCCCAAATCTTGCTCGAAGAAGGCTACATCAAGTCCTTCCGCGTGCACCAAGACGGCAAGCAAGGCGAAATTGAAATCGTGCTCAAGTATGGTCCGAGCCGTGCGCGCGTGATCACCGGCCTGCGCCGCGTGAGCAAGCCCGGCCTGCGCATCTACTCGAGCTGCGAGGACATTCCGAGAGTCATGCGTGGTCTGGGCGTTGCGATTTTGAGCACACCCAAAGGCGTGATGACCGACAAAAAAGCTCGCCGCGAAAACGTTGGCGGCGAAGTATTAGCGTTTATTTGGTAAGAAGGAGGTGCTGACCTTATGTCCAGGATTGGAAAGATGCCGGTTGCGATTCCGGCTGGTGTGGATGTCAACATTGACGGCAGCACCGTGACGGTGAAAGGTCCCAAGGGAGAGCTTAGCCGTCAGTTTCACCCGAATATCACCATTGAACAGGAAGGCGCGGTGCTCAACGTTACCCGCCCGAATGATGCAAAAGAAAACCGTTCGCTGCATGGACTGAGCCGCAGCTTGCTCAACAACATGGTTGTTGGCGTGCACACCGGCTTCACCCGCGAGCTGGAAGTCAACGGCGTTGGCTACCGCGCTGCCAAACAAGATAAACAGTTGGTGCTCAACGTGGGCTACTCCCACCAAGTGTTTATGGATGAAATCGAGGGCATCACCATTGATGTGCCCAGCCCCAACAAGATTGTCATCAGTGGCGCAGACAAGCAAGTGGTAGGTCAGTTCGCGGCGAAAGTGCGCGAAAAACGTCCGCCCGAGCCCTACAAAGGCAAAGGCATCAAATACGCCAATGAAGTGATTCGCCGCAAAGAAGGCAAGTCCGGTAAAGGCAAATAAGGAGGATAGGCTGCTATGGTTACCCGCAAAGATAGCAAAAAAGAAACCCAAAAGCGCCACAAGCGCATTCGCGGCAAAGTGTCCGGCACCGCGGCTCGTCCTCGTTTGGCCGTATTTCGCTCGCTGCAGCATATTTATGCGCAACTGATCGACGACGAAAAGCAAGTTACCCTCGCGGCTGCTTCCACGGTGGAAAAAAGCTTCGCAGGTTATGGCGGCAACATTGAGGCGGCGAAAAAAGTCGGCGCACTCATCGCTGAACGTGCGAAAGACAACAACATCGAAGAAGTGGTGTTTGATCGCGGCGGCAATGTGTATCACGGACGTGTGCAGGCATTGGCCGACGCAGCCCGTGAAGGCGGACTGAAATTCTAGAAGAGGAGAACACCAGCATGGCAATGGCAAGACATCAAGATGCACCGCAATCGGAATTGACCGAACGCGTTGTGGCAATCAACCGCGTATCCAAAACCGTGAAGGGCGGCCGAATCTTCAAGTTTTCGGCGCTGGTTGTGGTAGGCGACGGCAAAGGCAACGTGGGCTTTGGTCTGGGGAAATCCGGCGAAGTGCCCGATGCCATCCGCAAAGGCATTGAAGATGCCAAGAAAAACATGGTGAAGGTGTCGCTCAAAGGCACTACCATCCCCCACGAAATCATGGGGAAATATGGCGCGGCACTTGTGCTGCTCAAACCCGCCGCTCCCGGTACCGGTGTTATCGCCGGTGGTCCGGTGCGCGCTGTGGTTGAAACTGCAGGCATCCGCGACATTCGCACAAAAGCGCTCAAGTCCAACAACCCCTGCAATGTGGTGCGTGCCACCATGCAAGGTCTGTTGCAACTGCGCAATGCCGACGAAGTAGCCGCCATCCGCGGCAAAAGCGTTGAAGAAATCTTAGCGTAAAGGAGGGTGCAGCCATGGAAATGCTTAACATTAAGTTGAAAAAAAGCTTAATCGGCAGCAAAAAGTTTCAGCTTGAAACCGCCAAGACCCTGAAGCTCAACCGCATCGGCGACGTGAGCGTTCAGCCGAACAATGCAGCAACGCAGGGCAAAATCCGCGTGCTGGCGCACCTGATTGAAGTAACACAAGGAGGTGCAAAAGCATGAGAATCCATGACTTAGCGCCGGCTGCCGGCTCCACTCGCGAGCGCAAACGCGTTGGTCGCGGGCATGCAAGCGGGCACGGCAAAACGTCGGGCTATGGCCACAAAGGCCAAAAAGCTCGTTCGGGCGTGAAAGGCGCAGGCTTTGAGGGCGGTCAAATGCCCTTGGCGCGTCGTGTGCCCAAGCGCGGGTTCAACAACATTTTCCGCACGGAATACGCCATTGTGAACCTGTGCACACTGGAAGACAGCTTTGATGCCGGCGCAGTGGTTGATGCTGATGCGCTGGTTGCCAAAGGGATTTTGAAGAAAACCCTCGCCGGTGTGAAAATCTTAGGCGACGGTGCGTTGAGCAAATCGTTGACTGTGAATGCGGCAAAGTTTTCGGCCACGGCCAAAGCAGCCATTGAAGCAGCTGGCGGAACTGCAACGGAGGTATAGTCATGCTGCAAACCATGATTAACGCGTGGAAAATCGCGGACCTGCGCAAAAAAATCCTATTCACGGCATTCATCCTGCTGGTGTTTCGCATTGGCTCGGCCATTACCATCCCGTTTGTGAACATTGGACCCGATGGTATTTTGGGTGCCGCGGCGATGGAAGGCACTTTCTTGGCGTACCTGAACATGCTCACTGGTGATGCATTCAACTTTGCCACCATCTTGGCCATGTCCATCACGCCGTACATTAACAGTTCGATTATCATGCAGCTGCTGACGGTGGCCATTCCTGCGCTGGAACGCCTGCAAAAAGAAGGCGAAGAAGGCCGCAAGAAGATCGCTACCATCACCCGCTATGTGACTATCGGTCTGGCCATTCTGCAATCGCTTGCCTACTATGTGTTTTTGCGCAATGGCGGCGCAGGCGAAGCGGCCACCTTCCTGCTCACGAACCAATATGGGGCTCTCTATACCGGATTCTCAGCGTTCTTGCAGGGCGCAGTGATTGTCACAGTGCTCACGGCGGGCGCAGGCTTGACCATGTGGTTGGGCGAGCGCATCAACGTCAACGGCATCGGCAACGGTGTGTCCATCATCCTGTTTGCGGGCATTATCGCGCGCATTCCGCAGATGATGCAACAGCTGTTCAGCCCCACCTTTGGCTACATCTCGCGCGGCGGCGTGTGGGTTCCCATGGCGATTATCGCAGGGCTATCCATCATCGCTTCCATCGCGTTTATCGTGTGGATGGACAGCGCGGAACGGCGAATCCCGGTGCAGTATACCAAGCACGTGGTTGGCCGCAAGATGTATGGCGGTCAAAGCAGCCACATCCCCATCAAAGTGAACATGACGGGCGTGTTGCCCATCATCTTCGCCAGCAGCATTTTGTCGCTGCCGCCCACCATCGGCATGTTTGTTACGCCGACGGAAGGTAGCTTCTGGTATGGCTTCCTCAATGCGTTCCGCTTTGATAGCCCTTGGTATCTGTTGATGTACTTCCTGATGATCATTGGTTTTGCGTATTTCTATGCGTCCATCCAATATGATCCCACGGAAATGTCCAACAACATCCGTAACAACCACGGCATGATTCCCGGTTATCGCCCCGGCGAACCCACGGTGGCGTACATCCGCCGCATCCTCAACCACGTCACCCTGTTGGGCGCGCTGATGTTGAGTGCGGTTGCGCTGTTCCCCGTTGCGTTTTCGCTGGTGAGCACGCTGATTATCCAAGGTGTGTTTGGGCAGCCGGGCACGATGCAAATTGCGCTGGGCGGCACATCCATCATCATTATGGTTGGTGTTGCGCTGGAAACCGTGAAACAGCTCGAAAGCCAAATGATGCTGCGCCATTACAAAGGCTTCTTAGACTAGGATACCTGTGATTTATGATTTCGCTAAAAACCACCAGGGAAATTGCACTGATGCGCGATGCAGGGCGCATTGCCGCGCAGGCACTTGCCCTGGTGGGCGAAATGGTGAAACCGGGCATCACCACTTGGGAACTCGCGCGCAGCGCCCACAAACACATCGTCAAGTGCGGCGCCACGCCAACGTTTCTGGACTACAACGGCTTTCCCGGCAGCATTTGCGTGTCGATTAACCACGAGGTTATTCACGGCATCCCCAGCAAAAAGCGTGTGCTGCAAGCTGGTGATATCATCAGCGTTGACCTCGGCGCAACCTATAAAGGTTACGTGGGCGACACCGCAGCAACCTTCCCCGTGGGCAAGATTTCTCCCGCAGCGCAACAGTTGAGTGACACCACAAAGGCTTCTCTCTACGCGGCCATTGAGGTAGCGCTCCCCGGCGGCAAAGTGGGCGACATCAGTGCGGCAGTGCAGCAAACTTGCGAGGCACAAGGGTTTAGCTTGGTGCGCGACTACACCGGTCACGGCGTGGGACGCGTGCTGCATGAAGACCCGATTGTGCCGAATGTCGGTCGCGCAGGGCACGGCGCAAAATTGCGCCCCGGCATGGTGATTGCCATCGAACCGATGGTCAACCAAGGTCGCGCGCAAACCCGCGTGCTGCATGACAAATGGACAGTCGTCACGCGTGACGGCAAGCTCAGTGCGCATTTTGAGCACACCATTGCCATCACACAAAACGGACCGGTGATTTTGACGCTGCTGGAGGACTAAGCATGCTGCCAATCGGCACAATTGTGCAGCCAACCGCAGGAAGAGACAAAGATTACCTGCTGTGTGTGGTAGGCTATGAGGGCGGCATGGTGCTGGTGGCCGACGGTCGCGAACGCCCCCTGCAACGCCCGAAGAAGAAGAACCCTAACCATCTTGCGCCCCTTTTGCAGCTGGAACCCCTCACTTGGCAACTTAGGGGCAACAAAGCGTTAAGAAAAACACTAAATCGCATCCAGAAAGGTGAACCATATGCCGAAGTCAGACATGATTGAAGTAGAAGGTGTAGTCGTAGAGGCTCTGCCCAACGCAACCTTTCAAGTTCAGCTGCAAAACGAACACAAGATACTCGCGCACATCTCGGGCAAGCTGCGCATGAACTACATCCGCATTTTGCCCGGCGATAAAGTAACCGTTGAAATGTCGCCCTATGATTTGACCCGCGGTCGGATCATCTGGCGCAGCAAGTAGGAGGAAAACTCACATGAAAGTAAGACCTTCCGTGAAGAAAATCTGCGACAAATGCAAAGTGATTCGCCGCAAAGGGCGCATCATGGTCATTTGCGAAAATCCAAAACACAAACAACGTCAAGGCTAACTTAGGAGGCTAACTATGGCACGTATTTCAGGTGTAGACCTGCCGCGCGACAAGCGCATCGAAATTGGCCTGACCTATATCTTGGGCATTGGCCACAAAACCGCTGGTGATATCATCGCCGCAACGGGCGTTAATCCCGACATCCGCGTGAAGGATTTGTCGGAAGACGACGTGTCTAAGCTGCGCGATTATATTGACCACAACGTGAAGGTGGAGGGTGACCTGCGCCGTGAAGTTCAATTCAACATCAAGCGTTTGATTGAAATCGGCAGCTACCGTGGTTTGCGCCATCGCAAGGGCTTGCCCGTACGCGGTCAGCGCAGCAAAACGAACGCCCGCACACGCAAGGGTCCCAAAAAGACAATTGCCAATAAGAAGAAGTAAGAGGAGGTAATTTGCTATGGCACCCAAAGCTGGTAAAAAAACCACAGGCACGCGCCGCCGCCGCGAGCGCAAGAATATTGAGCGCGGCGCCGCACACATTCAATCGACGTTTAACAACACCATTGTGACCATTACCGACACCGCAGGCAATGCGCTTTCATGGGCATCTGCAGGCGAAATGGGTTTCCGTGGTTCAAAAAAAAGCACGCCTTTCGCAGCGCAAACTGCTGCTGAAGTTGCGGCGAAAAACGCCATGGAGCACGGCCTGAAGTATGTGGAAGTGTTCGTCAAAGGTCCCGGTCAAGGCCGCGAGGCAGCCATTCGTGCGCTGCAAACTGCGGGCTTGGAAGTGAGCTTGATCAAAGACGTTACACCCATTCCGCACAACGGCTGCCGCCCGCCCAAGCGTCGTAGAGTTTAGGAGGAATCACAATGAGATATACCGGAGCAAAATGTAAACTTTGCCGCCGCGAAGGCACAAAGCTCTTTTTGAAAGGCGACCGTTGCTACACCGGCAAATGCGCCATTGACCGCCGCTCCTATGCGCCTGGTCAACACGGTCAAGGTCGCAAAAAACCGTCGGACTACTCCACACAAATGCGTGCGAAACAGGCTGCGAAGCGCTACTACGGCGTGAGCGAAAGCCAATTCCACAAGTACTATGTGATGGCCACCAAAGTTGGCGGCAAAACCGGCGAAAACCTGCTGCGCCTGTGCGAACAACGTCTTGACAACGTTGTGCATCTGCTTGGCTGGGGTGTGTCGCGCGCGCAAGCTCGCCAGCTGGTGAATCATGGTCATTTCTTGGTCAACGGCAAAAAAGTGGATATCCCATCCTATCTGCTTGCTGCAGGTGATGTGATTACCATCAAAGAAAAAAGCCGTGAAAGCGAAGTGTTCAAGCAAACGCTTGAAGCCGGCAGCGCACGCCCTGTGCCTGCATGGCTGGAGCGCGGTGCGCAAGCCGCTGAAGGTCGTGTGCTGGCACTGCCCACCCGCGACCAAATTCACGTGCCTGTTGAAGAACACCTCATCGTTGAGTTTTACTCCAAGTAGGCCTACCCTAATAATCGAAAGGGGACCTGTGCATGATTGGCATTGAAAAGCCAAAAATCGAGATTACCGACCTCAAGTCCGATGGGACTTACGGCAAGTTTGTGGTGGAACCCCTCGAGCGCGGTTTTGGCACCACGTTGGGCAACTCGCTGCGCCGCGTGCTGCTGTCATCGCTGCCTGGCTACGCCGTGACCTCCGCGAAAATCGACGGAATTTTACATGAATTTTCCACCATCCCCGGCGTGAAGGAAGACGTGACCGAGATTATTCTCAACCTAAAGTCCGTTATCCTGAAAATTTTTGGCGACGAACCCAAGCGCTTGTACATCGACGTTGACGAACCCGGCGAAGTGTATGCTTATGATATCCAAGCAGACTCCGATGTGGAGATCGTCAACCAAGATTTGCACATTGCCACCCTAGAGGAAGGCGCGACGCTTTCCATGGAGCTCACCTGCGACATCGGTCGCGGTTATGTGTCGGCCGAGCGCAACAAGGAGTTGCTTAAGCCGCCCATTGGCGTGATTGCTGTGGATAGCATTTACTCGCCGGTGGTGAAAGTTAATTACGCCGTGGAAAACACGCGCGTTGGGCAAATTACCGACTACGACAAACTCACCCTTGAAGTTTGGACAGACGGCACCACCAGCGCACAAGAAGCGATTTCCTTGGCAGCGAAGATTATCAACGAGCACCTTCTGCTGTTCGCCGACCTTTCTGATGAGGTGCAGGACACCGAAATCATGGTGGTGAAGAGCGATAGCCGCAAGGAAAAAGTGCTTGAAATGACGATTGACGATCTGGATTTGTCCGTGCGTTCGTACAACTGCCTCAAGCGTGCCGGCATCAACACCGTGGAAGACCTCACCACCAAAAGCGGCGAGGACATGATGAAAGTGCGCAACTTGGGTCGCAAATCCTTGGATGAAGTGATTGCGAAACTCAGCTCGCTTGGGCTGGAACTACGAAAAGAAGATGAGTAACCCGAAAGGAGAAAACCCATGCCTGGAACCCGTAAATTAGGGCGTGCCACCGACCACCGCATGGCCATGCTGCGCGGCTTGGTGACACATTTCCTTGAACACGGCCGTGTTGAAACCACCGTCACCCGCGCCAAAGAAGTGCGTTCGCTGGCGGAAAAGTATATTACCATTGGCAAAACGCCTACCTTGGCCAACAAGCGTCAAGCGCTTGCGTTCATCACCAAAGAAGATGTGGTGAAAAAGCTGTTTGACGAAATCGCGCCGCAGTATGCCGCCCGCAATGGTGGTTATACCCGCATCGTGCGCACCGGTCCGCGCCGTGGCGATGGTGCCGAAATGGCGATTCTTGAGCTGGTGGTGGAAGAAAAAGTCGAGAAAAAATCCAAAGCTGCAGCCAAGCCGCGCGCCACGCGTAACCGCAAGCGCGAAGTTGCCGCTGAAGCGCCTGCAGCAGTTGAAGAAGCTGTTGTGGAAGAAGAAGTGGTAGCGGAAGAGGTCGTTGCTGAAGACGTGGTGGCTGAAGAAACCGCTGCTGAAGAGGTCGCGGTCGAAGAAACTCCCGCAGAAAAAGTGGCTGAAGAAGCTGCAGAATAACAAATTATTCAAATGCCTCAAGTCTAACTTGGGGCATTGGTTTTTTGGAGGATAACATGGAGGCTTTGGATGTGTTGCGCGAACAAGTTGCGCAATGGCAAAGCGACCCCGCCGTGCAGGGCGTGCTGCTCAACGGCTCGTGGGCAGGAGGATGCGCCACGCCGCAGTCGGATTTAGACCTGCTGGTGCTGTGCGACGAAGATCGTTTTACCGCGCAATGGGTGGGCAACGTGCTGGTGGAAACACACTACTTCACGGTGCAAACTGCACGCGAAAAACTTGCGCAAAATCCTATGGAGGTCTATCGCTATTTGGGGGCAAGTGTGCAATTCGATCGTGGGGCGCTGGCCGAACTGACAACTCTAGCGGAGCAGCAATATCAACAGTATCGCACGCCCGAACATGAGCGCCGCCGCTTGGCGCACTGGATGGCGACTGCGGAACTGAAGTTGCGAACTGCCTTGGAGAACGGCAACGTCTTGCAGGCGAATTACATCGCAAGCGCCAATGCATGGCCGCTGCTGGAGGCAACTTGGGCAATCAACAACCGTCCTATGCCGCCACAAAGCATGGCGTTTCGGCGATGGAATGAACTTCAGATTGCCTTTTCCGCAATGGTTCGAGCAGGTTTTTTCGCACGACACGCAGGCAATGCTCAAGTGCATCACATGGGCAAAAGAGCAATTGCAGACCCGGTAGAGTAATCTCTACCGGGCGTTTTATTTTGCGCAGGCGTTACGCGAACTCAACGAGCAAAGTCTTAATCTCGAAGGGCTTGAAGGTCAGCGTCGCGTCGCAAGATGCGGCGTTTTCTTCCATCAAGTCGCACTCGCTTAGGCGCTTGGCCTTGCGCCCAAAGTCGAAGGTCGCGGTGGTTTTGCGGTTCCAGCACTCGTAAGCACGCACCACAATGGCGTTGCTGTCTTCGGCTTTTTTCACCGTTTCGATGATCACGTTGGGCGCGTCTACGCTCACCAAGCTGAACGCTTGCGGCAACGGACCGTTGGTCTCACCGGTGCCCATCATCGCGCGCAGTGGCACGTTGAGGTTGTAGCTTTCGCGCACCACGTCGCTTTGCGCAACTGTGCCTGCATGTGGATACATCGCATACACAAAGTTGTGCTGACCAATGTCCTGCTGACCGTGGTGACCGTTGGGGCTGCGCACCATCGTGGGCTGAATGTGACCATCTTTCACCGTCCAGCCATACTTGCAGTCGTTGAGCACGCTCAAGCCAAAGCCGTTGTCGCTCAGGTCTGCCCATTTGTGACCGCAAACCTCAAACTGCGCGAAATCCCAGCTGGAGTTCTCGTGTGTCACACGTTGCAGGTTGCCAAATTGGATGTCAAACGTGGCGCGGTCGGCGTTGACATCCACGGGATAGTCGGTCTTCAAGCAGATATGCTTGTCTTGCAGATCAACGTTGTACACCACGTCAATGCGCGGGCTGTGGGGATAGAACGTCATGTCCTGCTGAATGGTGCTGTTGAGGAATTTGCGCACCACGCGCAGCACCGTGCGCACCGCGCCTTGCTCGATGACTTCGGCACTTTGCACATCGTCCACGAACCAGAATTTTTCGCGGAAGTAGCTCTTCACATCCCAAGCTTCGTGGTTGAACGCGCGGTCTTCATAGGCAATCACGCGGTTGGCCAGCTTGCCCGCCGGCACGATTTCATTGCCGCCGGCTTTCTCGATGAGACTCTTCACGTTGTAGTGTTTGTCAAAGGTCAGCTTGTAAAAATCGTTTTCGATGACCCAGTTTTTCGCCTTCACGCCGGGCAACTTGCAGTCGCAATCCACGGCTTTGTAGGCGAAGCTTTTCCAGCCTTTGGCGGGCACGCCCTTGGCGAGGAAGATGGTTTTATCGCCATCGTGGCACAGTTGGCTGGGCAGCTCCGTGCCGTCGGCATCATATACCGCGATGCGGTCATCGCTGTTTTTTAGCGTGATTTCCACGATGTCATCCCGGTTGTGACCAAGCGTGTTGAACACCACAATGCCGTTGCCGGGGATTTGGTTCAGCAGCGATTTTTCCGCCGCTGCCGCCAGATATTCGCCCACGCTCATCACTTGCTCGTATTGCTCATAGGCATCGGTGTAGACCGAATCAATGGACGAGCCGGGGATGATATCGTGGAACTGGTTGAGCAAAATCAGCTTCCAACTTTCGAGGATTTCCTCGGCTGGGTAGCCGTGCGCGACGAGCTGGTATGCAATGGCAGCCAAGGTTTCCACGTCGTGATAGAGGAATTCGCTTTTGCGGTTGTAGCGCTTGCACAGCGCTTCGCTGGTGAGCGTGCCGCGGTGGAACTGCAGGTAGAGCTCACCTGCCCAAACGGGCAGTTTGGGGTCGTCTTTCACCTTTGCCTCAAGGTCTTGGAAGAACTGTTGGCTGGGCATTTGCTTGACCAGCGGGCAGCCTTCAATGCCGCGTTCCATGCGCTTGCTGTATTCCATCATTTCGATGGTCGGTCCGCCGCCGCCGTCGCCATAGCCGTAGGAAATCAGATATTCCTCGTTGAGGTCCTTGTTGCTGTAGCGCTTCCAGCCGCCGATGACTTGGCTGGGGGCGAGGTAGGAATTGTAGGTGGTGAAGTGACCGGAGTCTTTGGCGTCGCTGCCGGTGGCGAAGTGCGACAGCACGCGCGTGCCGTCAATGCCTTGCCACATGAAGGTGTCATGCGGGAACTTGTCGTATTCATTCCACGAGATCTTCGTGGTCATGAAGTAGTCCAGACCCGATTTTTTGATGATCTGGGGCAGTGCGCCGCTGTAGCCAAACACGTCCGGCAGCCACATCACTTTGGTGTCTACGCCGAACTCATCTTTGAAGTAACGCTTGCCCACCAGGAACTGCCGAACGAGCGATTCACCGCTGCTCACATTGGTGTCAGCCTCCACCCACATGGAGCCTTCCACTTCCCAGCGGCCTTCCTTCACGCGCTGCTTGATGCGCTCATACACTTCGGGATAGTCTTTTTTGCAATAGTCGTAAAGCTGCGCTTGTGGGCTCATGAACACATACTCGGGATATTGCTCCATGTATTTGAGCACCGTGCCGAAGCTGCGACCAACTTTGTCGCGCGTTTGGCGCAGCCGCCACAGCCATGCGACATCGATGTGTGTGTGTCCCACGCAGCAGGCGGTGATGTCGCTTTTCGCGCCATACAGGTTCTTGTCCAGATACTTGATGGTGGCTTTCGCGCTTTTGTCAAACGCTGCGATATCCGTGGGGTCGGCCATGTCTAGCATGTTGACGGCTTGGTTGAGGGTTTTAATCAGCCGCACACGCGCCAGTTCGTCGTGGTCATAGAGGTTGGCGACCATCAGCGGGGTGGTGATGTCGAAGTAGACTTGCTGCGCAAGGGGATTGAGCGTTTTGAGGTTCGCGCGCATGCGCACAGGACCTTTCCACGCGAACACATCGGTGTAGCCATTGATGGCGAGTTCCAGCACCTCGCCGCCAGCTGCGCAGTCCAGCACTTGCACGTACTTATGGTTTTGGTCAACGCCTTGCGCCAGCACGCCGTTGACAAACAGGATGATTTGCGGGTCGTGGTCGCGCCACCAGGTGTCGCTGGGCGTGAATTCCACCACCACGGGGCGACCGGCGAACTCCGGCGGCACGGTGACGGTTTGCTTGAACCACGCATAGCATTCCGGGTAGCCCCAGTGGTCATTTTTTGCGTCAAAGTGTGACCATTCGCCTTCGTTGATGTGCTCGATGGAGCTTTGACCGTCGCGGAAGAGGAAATCGCCGGTGGAGATGCTGTGCGGGAACAGGAAGTCGCGCTTGATGTGGTCAGCGATGGTGCCGATGCGCTTGCTTAGGGCATAACGTTCGGAGTTCTTGTCCACAAAGGGGATGTCGAAGTTTGCCATGGGGGACCTCTTTCTATCTGCGAAAATTTTAGTTACACCGTATCAAACGACCAAAGCCACATCGGCAGAGGAAACCAGTTTTGCGCCACCGGGCAGGTGCGCGCGGGGCACACCAAGCCGAGGAAGTAGCTCATGGCATCCAGATGGCTCATGGTTTTGGCGGGCGCGCCGTCGGAGGTCGTCACGCTGGGCACGCCGTTTTGCACCGCAACACGCAACGTTTCGTCAGCTGCATAGCCCGCAATGCGCACGGTCAACTCGCCGTCGAGCAGCGTTTTGCACTGCGCCTGCAAGTCCAGCAGCGCGGTGAGGCAAGCTTGCCAATCCAACACGTTGAATTGCCCGGCGGTGAGCAAGCTCATGTTTTCGGTCACGGGTGCGGCGAGGGCGAGCAAGTCGCGTCGCCACAGCGGGATTTTCACCTCAATGCTCGCATCATCGGGCAACAAGGGGAGAATCACACGCAAGGGCTGCTCAAGGGAATCCACCCATGGTGCAAGCTGAACCTGCAAGACCTGCTTGTCATCCCAGCTGCGGTTGAAGCGCCCGGCGAGTTTGTCGCCACACCAAAGCGCCCAAGGTTGCTCGCGCCACGAGGACAAAACATCATGCAGCGCTGCGCTGTCGTGCTTGATGTGCAGGGCTTCGCCTTCAATCAGCGCTTGCACCTGTGGAATGTCTTGCGGCGCAATGGGGCGCGCCGACCACTCTGCGGCAAGCTCACCCTTGCCAAAGCTGTGTTTCACGTTGATCATCGAAAACTGCGCGTCCACGCACACGCCGCCTTTTTCAAAGCCCCAATAGCGGTAGCGGTGGCGGTCGCCGCCGAGCTCGCCCAGCTGGCAGCCTTGGTTGCGCATGGCCTGCATGGCGGCGTCCATCGCAAGTTTCATGTAGCCCTTGCCCTGGCTGTTGGGTGCGACGCCCACGTTGCCGATGCCGCCGAGTTTTAGTGTGTGCCCGGCCACGTGCAGCTCGCTGACATACATGCCCACAGCGGCCACGGGGCGGCCGTCTTCAAACACGCAATAGTTGCTGTCCCACGGCGCGTACTGCTCTTTATACAGCTTGGGCAGCAGGCGCAAGAAGTCTCGTTTTTCGGCGGGGTCATCTTCGGTGAAAAACGTGACGTTAAGCATATCAATGATGGCTGCAAATTCTTCCGGGCGTGCGGTACGTATTTCTATCATGTGGCAATCCTCTCCTGGGCGAATTTTGCATCCCGCCCCTACAGACCATTATACCGCATTTGCGCAAAGAATGCAAGAATTATATTGCGTTTTTTCGGTCGATGTGCTATAATAATGGTAAAATAGACGGAGGTACACACATGAAACTGTTAATCACCGGTGCGGCGGGGTTTATCGGTAGCAACTTTAGCTACCACTGGCACGCGAACCATCCGCACGATGATCTTGTGTTGCTTGACGCTCTCACCTACGCCGGGCATCGCCACACCATTGCGCCGCTGCTGGGCGAGCGCGTGACCTTCGTGCACATGGACATCACCGACCGCGAGGGTATCTTCGCGCTGTTCGCCCGCGAGCACTTCGATGCCGTGGTGAACTTCGCCGCCGAAAGCATGGTTGACCGCTCCATTGCGCAGCCGGATGTTTTCCTGCGTAGCAATATTTTGGGCACGCAAGTGCTCATGGATGCCTGCCGCGTACACGGCAACGTGCGCTTTCACCAGGTGAGCACTGATGAAGTCTACGGCGACTTGCCGCTGGATCGCCCCGATTTGTTTTTCACCGAGACCACGCCTATCCATGCGTCGAACCCATATTCCGCATCGAAGGCCGGCGCAGATTTGCTGTGTTTGGCGTATCACCGCACGTTTGATTTGCCTGCGACCATTTCGCGCTGCTCGAACAACTATGGACCGTATCAGCTGCCGGAAAAACTCATTCCCAAGATGATTTTGCGGGCGTTAAACAACGAGCCGCTGCCGGTGTTTGGCAACGGCGCGAATGTGCGCGACTGGCTGCATGTGGACGATCACTGCCGTGCCATCGCGCTGATTCTGCAGCGGGGCAGACCGGGCGAAATCTACAACGTGGGCGGGCACAACGAGCGCGATAACCTCACCGTGGTGCGCACAATTTTGGCGGCGCTGGGCAAGCCCGAAAGCCTCATCGAATTTGTCACCGACCGCGCCGGGCACGACCTGCGCTATGCCATTGACCCGGCGAAAATGCACGCCGAGCTCGGCTGGCAGCCCGCGATTGACTTTGACCGTGGCATCGCCGACACGATTAAGTGGTACGTGGAAAATCAAGCGTGGTGGCAAGCGATTGCGCAGGTGAGCCAATGAAAATAACCGATGTGCTCAACCGCGAGTACGAGGTCGATTGCATCGGCTGTGCATTGGTGGACGGGAGCGTCACGCCCATCGGCGGCATCATCAAGGAAACCGAGAACTTCATCCTCCATCAAGACCCCGAGGTGCCGCTCAAAGGATTCTTGGTCATCGCCACCAAGCAGCACGTCAGATCAATTGCGCAGCTGTCCAAGTCTCAAGCGCTTGAGTTTTTTGCGCTGTGCTACGATGCAAGAAAGGCGCTAAAATCCCTTGACAACACAATTGAGTGCACGCTCATCCAAGAGGAGCGAAGCGGGCATTTTCATGCGTGGCTGTTCCCACGGCAACGCTGGATGGACGGCTTGTTTGACAATTCGCTGAGCTCGATAAGACCCATCATGAAATACGCCGAAGCGAACCTAAAGACCGAGGAAAACATCCGCGAGATAGAAACCTGTGTGGAACAACTGAAATCATCAATAACCACATAAAAACCCCTCCGCGAAGCGGCGTAAAGTTTTTTGCGCCACTTTTTTTCAAAAAAGTGGCACAGTTCATTATTCTTTCATCAAAAACGCATGCGCCTTGCGCAAAATGGTGCGATCGTTGGCAAACTTCAGGCGCTGCAGGGCGTTGTCGTAGCTCAACCACAGGTAGTCCTCAATTTCCGCCTGTTGGATAGTGGTGCGGCGGTCGCTGGCCTGGGCGAGGAAGATGGTTACGCTTTTCTCCACGCGCGCGGCCATGGTGTACTCCGCATGGCACGCGAACCCGGGCAGCAATCGCACGCGCAAGCCGGTTTCCTCAAGCACCTCGCGGCGCGCGGTGGCCTCGGCGGACTCCCTGTCCTCCATGTGCCCTTTGGGAAAGCCCCAGTTGCTGCTGCGGCGGTTTTTGATGAGCAGATAGCGCAGACCGTCATCGCTGTGGTTGAACACCACCGCCCCGCACGAGCGCTCATATAGGCACACGATGTCGAAGTCGTCTTCAAACGCAAAGCGCACCGCACGGCGAATTTGCCACACGATGTAACGATGGTTGCGCGGCGCGGTGACGGCATACATCTTTTCGTCCGCGGCGGTGATGACGGCAATCACGCGACCATTGAACTGCCGCACGGGATGGCGCACGCCCATCACAAACACGCCGTGCGGCTTGAGTGCGCCCGGCATGCTCTGCTGAATTTCGCCGTAGTTTGTGTCGCAATTGCGACCGTTGCTGAACACCGACCCGACCGGTCGAGTCACCTTCACGCGGATAAACTTGTCCAGCAATTGTTCCATGTTCGAAGTCATAGCCCTATTATACACCATTTTGATGAAAAAGGCAAGAGGTTTTTATGAACCACTTTCTCACGCCTGCGCAGGCGGCGCAAGAACGAAATCCCAACTTGATATTCGACGGCGGATTCGCCGAAGCTGAGCGCGTGGTGGCATACACCGACGGTCCGCGCGAGAGGCACATGGCGGCGCTCAAGCTCACGTTTCGCCTGCAGGATGAGCTGTCGCACCGGGACATTCTCGGCGCGGTGCTTGCGCTGGGGCTCGACCGCCGCGTGCTGGGCGATATCTTGGTGCAGCAAGGGGCGGCTTATCTGGTCTGCCTGCCGCATGTGGCGCAGTTTATCGCGGAAAACCTCGCCAAAGCGGGGCGTGTTGGCTTGCGTGCCGAGCAAATTTCCCTCGGCGAACTGCCTGCGCTTGGTACAGTTGTGTTGGCGCTGGTGAGCATCTTCGCGATGTTCAGCTTTTTGCGGATTTTGTTTGTGATGTAGCTCTCGCAAAATAAACGCCCCTCCTCGGAGGGGTGTTTTTTCATGCTGCCCTTGACAACCCCCGCCACTCATGGTACAATTGAAGTACACTAAAATTGGAGGAATTTGCTATGCATCTCGTATTCGCCAGCGACCACGCTGCCATCCCGCTCAAGGAGGAACTCATGGCCTTCGCGCAAGCTCACGGCCACACCACGCAAGACACCCCGGCGCAGGATTACCCTCTCGCTGCGCAAGCGGCGTGCCAAGTTGTCACGGACGGACAAGCGCAGGGCGCAGTGCTGCTGTGCGGCAGCGGCGTGGGGATTTCCATGGCCGCCAACAAAGTGCGTGGTATCCGCGCCGTGTGTTGCAGCGAGCCCTACTCCGCCGAAATGTCGCGCCGCCACAACGACAGCAACGCCCTGTGCATGGGCGCGCGCGTGGTGGGCAGCGAGCTTGCCAAGGCGATTTTCGCTGCCTGGCTGGGCGCGGAGTTCGAGGGCGGGCGGCATGCCCCGCGCGTTGCGCTGATTGAGGGGTGAGATGATGGTTACCTATATTCTCATTGCCTTGCTGTGCATCTCGTTTGTGCTAGACTACTTCGTGTTCATGCCGCGCGGTGCAAAGCGCCAGCTGTTCACGATGACGTTCCAAAAAACGCGCAATCCCTACAACGAAGCGCTGTGCATGAAGGCGTCGGGCATCAAAAAGTTCCAACTTTGGCGGCTGGTGACTTCCATGTTCTTGCATGGTGGCGTGCTGCATTTGCTATTCAACGCGCTTGCGTTTTTGGCGGTTGGTCGCTTGGTAGAAGACCAGCTTGGCTGGTGGCGTTATCTCATTTTGCTGGTAGCCAGCGGCGTTTTCGCGAACCTGTGCAACATGCGCATTCTCAACAGCGAGTTCAGCTTTGGCGCGTCCCTCGCCACGCACGGTGTGATGGGCATGCTCGCCGCGATGCTGCTGCGCAATCCGCTGCTGCTCAGCGAGCTTGCATGGCCGTGGCTGGTGCTGCTGGCGGGCTATGCGCTCTACAACATCGTAGCCGACAAATACAACTTGGTTGAGCACGGCGGCGGCTTTGTCTGCGGCGTGTTGTTGGCGTTTATCTTATTATAAGGAGAAGCCCATGCGTTACTTAAACGAGGATTTTTTGCTCACCACCCCAGCAGCACGTGAGATGTTCGCCGCAGCCAATGCCCAGCCGATTTTCGACTGGCACTGCCACCTGCCGCCCCGCGAAATCTACGAAAACGCGCCCGCGCAAGACATCGCGCAGCTGTGGCTTGGTGCGGACCACTACAAGTGGCGCGCCATGCGTTCATGTGGTGTGCCGGAGGAGAAAATCACGGGCAACGCCAGCGGCAAAGAGAAGTTCACCGCCTTCGCCAGCTGCATGCCGAAGCTCGCGGGCAACCCGCTGCACCATTGGGCGCACTTGGAGCTTCAGCGCTACTTTTCCCGCTTCGCGGTGCTTGACTCTAGCTCCGCAGAAGAAACTTGGACAGCGTGTAATAAACAAATTAGCAATGGCGGCTTCACGCCGCACGAGCTGATCATCAAGTCAAACGTGTGCGCTGTGGTGACGACTGACGACCCCGCTGATAGCCTTGAATACCACGCTGCACTGGCGAAGCAAAACCTGCCCTTCAAGGTGCTGCCTGCTTATCGCCCCGACAAGGCGTTGTATCTTGACCAAGCGGGCTTTTTGCCTTGGCTCGCGCAGCTCGAACAAGCCGTGGGGCAGCCCATCAAGAGCTTTGCGGCGCTGTGTGCTGCGTTGCTTGAACGTGTGGCGTTCTTCGCGCGCCACGGCTGCCGCGCCAGCGACCATGGCTTGCCTTATGTGCCCTACGCCGACTCAACGCCCGACGAGCTCGAGCGCATCTTCGCCGCAAGGCTGGCTGGGGAAATCCCCACGCCGTTGCAGCTGGAGCAGCACCAAACCGCGCTAATGCAAGTGCTGGTGGCGGAGTACGCGGCACGCGGCTGGGCGATGGAGCTGCACATGAGCCCCATGCGCGCCAACAACACGCGCATGCTGCGCCAGCTGGGTCCCGACACCGGCTTTGACTCCATTGGTGACTGGCCGGTTGCGCAGCCGCTGTCGCGTTTTCTCGACAGCATGGACGTGCAGGGCAAGCTCCCGCGCACGATCCTGTTTAACCTCAACCCCCGCGACAACTACATCCTGGGCACGATGCTGGGCAACTTCCAAAGCGACGAAATTCCCGGAAAGATGCAGTTTGGCCCTGCGTGGTGGTTTCTTGATAGCATCGACGGCATGCGCGAGCAGGCCAAGGCGCTGGGCAACCTCGGCGCGTTGGGCACGTTCATCGGCATGACGACCGACTCGCGCTCGTTCTTGTCCTACCCGCGGCATGAGTATTTTCGCCGGATTTTCTGCGGCCTCGTGGGCGAATGGGTCGAGCAAGGCTTGTTCCCCTATGACAAAACAGCTCTCGCCAAGCTGGCCGAGGACGTGGCTTTTGGCAATGCGAAGAATTATTTTGGATTGGAGTGAGCACATGACCAAGACCCTCTACATTTCTGACTTGGACGGCACGCTGCTGAATGAACACGCCAAGCTTTCGGCGTACAGCGAACAAGTGCTGCACGACTTCACGCAGAGCGGTGGGCTGTTCAGCGTGGCCACTGCCCGCACATGGGAGTCCTTCCGCTACAACAAGATCCTCGATCCTGCGTTGCTGAGTGTGCCTGTCGTGCTGATGAACGGTGCGCTGATTTACGACGCACAGCGGGAATGCTATGTGAAGAAGGAACTGATCGCGCCGCAGACGGTGCAGGACATGCTCGCCTGCATGAAGGCGCATGACATTACCGGCCTGCTCTATGAAAACACGGACAGCATGCGGGTTTATCATGCTGCGTTTGCGCTGCAGTCGGTGCTGGCAGACCTCGCGGGCTATCGCGAAAAATTGTTTGAAATGACGCAGACAGACAACCCGCCCATGGAAAACATCGTCGGCATGTCCACGGTTGACGCGCGAGACGCGTTGCTGCCGCTTTACGAAGCCTTGCAGCAACTGCCCGAACTGAATTGCCTGCTTTATCCCTGTGCCTACGAAGCAGGGCACTGGTACTTGGAGTGTTATGCGCACAGTGCCTCGAAGCGCAACGCCGTGCAGTGGCTGCGCGAGACCTATGACTTTGACAAGATTGTCGGCTTTGGCGATAACCTCAACGACTTGCCCCTGTTTCGCGCCTGCGACGAGAGCTACGCCGTGGCCAACGCCCGCGAGGAGCTCAAGGCGGCGGCAACCGGGGTCATCGGCGCGAACAACGAAGATGGAGTTGCGCGATATTTGGCGCAAACGAGGTGACTATGGACTACGCCCTTGAGCTGTTCTTCGACGAGCAGTCCGAGCAACGCATTCGTGACGATTGGCGGCAGGTGGGCAACGACTACCTGCTGCGTGTGCAGTCCACGCCGCATGTGACGCTCGGCATATTTTCAGACATCCCGCCAGCGCAAGCTGACGCAACGCTGCAAGCTGCGGCGAAGCGCATCGCGCCGTTTCCCATGCAGTTCGCGAGCGTGGGTGCGTTTGTGTCGCCGCACATGTGGCTTTATCTCGCGCCAACGGTCACGCAGCATCTGCTGGATTTACACGCGCGGTTGCATGACGTGTTCGCGTTTTGCGATAGCGCGAAGTTCCCCTACTATCACGTGGGCAACTGGGTGCCGCATTGCGCCATCACGCCTGCGGAAAATGCGCAACAGCTCGCCCGCGCCACGGAGATTCTCGCGCAAGCCCACGAGCCTTTCACCGCGCAGGTCACGCGCATGGCATGGGTGGAAATCACCAAGCCGGTGAAAACCATGGCATGCTATCATTTGAACGAAGGAGAAATCACATGAACATCGTCATCCTCGACGGCTACACCACCAATCCCGGAGACCTAAGCTGGGCAGACATGCAAAGCCTGGGCAACTGCACGATTTTCGACTACACGCCCGCCGAACTGACCATCGAGCGTGCGCGTGACGCAGATCTGCTCATCAGCAACAAAACGCTGCTGGGTGCAGATGTCATCGCCGCGCTGCCCAAACTGCAGTATATCGGCTTGCTCAGCACGGGCTACAACGTCGTTGACCTCGCCGCCGCGCGTGCGCGCAATGTGCCGGTGACGAACGTCCCTGCCTATGGCACGGCCAGCGTGGCGCAGCACAGCTTTGCGTTGCTGCTGGAGCTTTGCGCGCATGTGGGGCAACATAGCGAGAGCGTGCGTGCGGGCGACTGGGCGAAGTCGCGCGATTTCTGTTACTGGAAGATGCCGCTGGTGGAGCTCGCAGGCAAAACCATGGGCATCATCGGCTACGGCGCGATTGGTCGTGCGACCGCTGACATTGCCCGCGCTTTCGGCATGCATGTGTTGCACCACAGCCGCTCCAGCGCCGACAGCACGCCACTGGACGATTTGCTTGCTGCCAGCGATGTCGTTAGCCTGCATTGCCCGCTGACGGACGACACGCATGAGCTCATCAACCGCACGACCATCGCGAAGATGGAGCCCGGTGCGCTGCTCATTAACACAGCACGTGGTCCGGTTTTGCACGAGCAAGACGTGGCAGATGCCCTCGCGAGTGGGCAGCTTGGCGGCGTTGGCGCGGATGTGCTATCCACCGAGCCGCCAGCTGCAGACAATCCGCTGCTGCGCGCGAAGAACTGCGTGATTACCCCGCACATCGCCTGGGCCAGCCATGAGGCTCGCGGGCGTTTGCTCGCCATTGCGGTGGATAATCTGCGCGCATTTTTGCAAGGAGAACCCAAGAATGTTGTCAATTAATTTTCGGCCAGCAGTGATTGCAGATGCCGTGCCAGCCACCGAAGTGCATTGCCGCAGCTGGCTGGCGGGATACACAGGCATTGTGCCCGACGAAGTGATTGCCGAGCGTTGCGCAGCAAAACGCGCCACCGCGCAGGAGCGTTTCGCCAACTTGCAAGGCGTTTTTCATGTGGGCGAGCGAGCGGGCGAGATCGTGTGTTTTGGTGCGTTCAGTGCCAGCGACCAAGCTGACCTACCCGACTACTTCAACATGGAGGCATTCTACGTTGACCCTGCGCACTTTCGCCAAGGCCTTGGACGGCAGCTTATGGATTTGCACTGGACTTAGCGCGAGCGGGCGGCTATCCCGGCGTGCTGCTTGATGTGCTGGAGGATAACCACAACGCTCGGCGGTTTTACGAGGCTTGCGGCTTTGTGTATGACAGGATGTGCGACGATTGGCGCGGGCTTGTGAGACTGCGCTATGTGTGATGAAATTTTAGGAGGATTATTATGCAAACTGGAATAGGACACAGCGAAGCGACGCGCGCCCCGCAGGGGTACCAACAAGCAGCGGATTACATCCGCACAAAATCGCCCGAACCGGTGCACATCGCCATCATTCTCGGCTCGGGTTTGGGTGGGCTGGCGGACAAGCTTACCGACGCTGTCGTCATCCCCTATGAGGACATCCCGGGCTTTGTCAGTTCCACCGCGCCGGGGCACAATGGGCGGCTGGTGATCGGCTTGCTCGGCGGCAAACGCGTGCTGTGCATGCAAGGCCGCCTGCACTTATACGAGGGCTATCCCTTCGGCGCGATCACCTTCCCGCTACGGGTGTTCAAGCTGCTGGGCGTGCGCACGCTTGTGGTGACGAACGCCGCCGGTGGCATCAACACAAGCTACAACGTCGGCGACTTCATGCTCATCACCGACCACATCAACTTCATGGGCTCAAACCCGATGATTGGCAAAAACGATGACGCATTCGGTCTGCGCTTCTTCGACATGGGCACGGCTTACACGCCTGCGCTGCGCGAACTTGCGCTGCAATGCGCGGGCGAGCTCGCCCTGCACCTGCACCAGGGTGTGTACATCGGCGTGACCGGTCCGAGCTACGAAACCCCGGCGGAAATCCGCGCGTTTCGTGCTTGGGGAGCGGACGCCGTGGGCATGTCCACCGTGCCGGAGGTGATTGCCGCGCGGCACTGCGGCATGGACGTGCTGGGGCTTTCGCTCATCACCAACATGGCCGCCGGCGTGCTGGACGAAGTGTTGGGGCACGATGAAGTGATGGAGATTGGCGCACTGAAAGCCAAAGATATGCAGCGACTGGTGGGTGAAATCATTGCAAACGTGTAACTTGACATTCCGTCCGGCAACGCCTGCGGATGCCGTGCCCGCCACCGAAGTGCATTGCCGCAGCTGGTTGGCGGCATACACCGGCTTGATTGCCGACGAAGTCATCGCCGAGAAAAACGCAGTGCGCCGCGCCACCGCGCAGGAGCGTTACGCCAAGCCCGACAATATCTATGTGGGCGAGCGGGCGGGTGAAATCGTGTGTGCTGGTGCGTTTTTGCCCACTGAAGATGAAGACCTCGCCGATTACTTTGAGGTGAAGGTGTTTTATGTTGACCCTGACCATTTTCGGCAGGGGATTGGGCGGCAGTTCATGGACTATGCCCTTTATTTGGCGCGCGCTGGCGGCTACTCTGGCGTGCTGCTGTATGTGCTGGAGGATAACCACAACGCCCGGCGGTTTTACGAGTCCTGCGGCTTTGTGTGCGAGGGTAAATGCAAGGTGCAAAATCTGCCGCCGCTGAAAAATATACGCTATGTAAAGAGGGATTTTATTGCAAAACTTTAATGGGATACAGCGAAGCGACGGAGCCCCACCGCAGGTGGTAGGGGGCGGTCTGGCTGGCGTTGAAGCCGCCTGGGCGATTGCTCGCGCGGGCTTCCCCGTGACGCTGTTTGAGATGAAGCCGCAGCGGTTTTCCCCCGCGCACGAAAGCGAGAACCTCGCCGAACTGGTGTGCTCAAACTCTCTCAAGGCCGAGCGCGTGGGCGCGGCGGCGGGGCTGCTCAAGGCCGAAATGTCGGCGTTGGGCTCGCTTTGCGTTGAGGTGGCGCAGCAATGTCGCGTGCCTGCGGGCGGTGCACTTGCGGTTGATCGCGCGCTGTTTTCCGCCGAAATCACGCGCCGCATTGCAGCAGAGCCGCTCATCACACTGGTGCGCGAAGAGGTGACGGAGATACCCGAAAACGGCACAGTAATTATCAGTGCTGGCCCACTGGCGAGCGATGCCTTGGCCGCTGATATTCAGCAAAAATTTGGTGCGGGCTTGCAGTTTTACGATGCCGCAGCACCCATCGTCACTGCCGAAAGTGTGGACATGAACCACGCCTTTGCGCAAAGCCGCTATGACCGCGGCGGCGCGGACGACTACCTCAACTGCCCGATGAACCGCGAGGAATACGAGGCGTTTGCCGCTGCCATGCGCACCGCCGAGCGCGCGCACACCCACGCTTTTGATGTGTACGAGGGCTGCATGCCCATCGAGGTGCTCGCGGGCAGGGGAGATGACACCATGCGCTTTGGTCCACTGAAGCCAGTCGGTCTGCGTGACCCGCGCACCGGGCATCGTCCGTGGGCAGTGCTGCAGCTGCGCCGCGAGAACGCCGCGGGCACGATGCTCAACCTCGTGGGCTGCCAAACGAACCTAAAGTTCGGCGAGCAACGGCGCGTGTTCGGCATGATCCCCGCGCTGCGCAACGCCGAGTTTTGCCGCTTTGGCGTGATGCACCGCAACACGTTTATCGATTCGCCGCGCATCTTGGGGCAGGATTTTCAAGTGAAGTCGCATCCGGGGCTATACTTTGCCGGGCAAATCACCGGCGTGGAAGGTTATATGGAATCGGCGGCATCGGGCTTGTTGGCGGGCTTAAATGTTGCGCGTGTGATGCGAAATCAGCCGCCATTGCTGCTGCCACCCGAGACCATGCTCGGCGCACTGTCGCGCTATATCAGCGACGAAAGCGTGACGAATTTCCAGCCCATGGGCGCGAATTTTGGGCTGTTGCCGCCATTGCCCCAACGCATACGCGACAAAAAAGTGCGCTATGAAGCGCTGGCAGAGAGGGCATTATGCGCGATAAAGCAAGCCGAATCGTAGACTTACTGAAAACCGAATACCCAGATTCGTTGTGCTCGCTGGAATATACCGACCCATTCCACCTGCTGGTGGCGGTGCGCTTGGCTGCGCAGTGCACCGACGCGCGGGTTAACCTCGTGATGCCCGCGCTGCTGCAGAGCTATCCCACACCGCAGGCCATGGCTGCCGCCGATGTGCTGCACGTGGAGCAACTGGTGCACTCGTGTGGGTTTTATCGTGCCAAAGCGCGGGACTTGGTTGCCATGGCGGGGCAGCTGTGCACGCTGCACGGTGGCAATGTGCCGCAGGGCATGGACGAACTCACCGCGCTGCCGGGCGTGGGGCGCAAAACGGCGAACCTCATCCGCGGCGATGTGTTCGGTCTGCCTGCCATTGTGGTGGACACACATTGCATCCGCATCACGAATTTGCTGGGACTCACGGACACAAAAAATCCCGCTAAGGTCGAACAACAGCTGTTGCAGCTGCTCGACCCAGCGGAATCGAATGACTTTTGCCATCGCCTGGTGTTGCACGGGCGTGCGGTTTGCATCGCGCGGCGACCCCAGTGCGGGGCTTGTGTGTTAGCGGGTGAATGCGACTTCGCCCAGCTTAGGTGAACATGCGCACCAAGTTGATGATGGCCACAACCATGGCGATGATGGGGGTCACACGGGTGGCGATGTTGCGCAGGTCGGTGAGATAGGGCATAATGGTGTTCACAAAACGTTGCCAAGAGCTGAAGCAATCTTGGCAGCGCGGGGAATCATTTTCGCAGTTGCATCTGGTTGGTGTTGGTGGGGTTGGGAGAACATCGACTTCACATTCGTCGCAGCATTCAGCGTCGCAAACGATTGCGTCGTTGTCATAGGCGCAGCAAGAGTCGGCAGCCGCCATTGTGGTAATCGCAAACGGAACAGCCAACAGTGCACATGCAAGGATGATGCTAAGTAGTTTTTTCATTGAAAAATCCCTCCTAAAATGTCTGGCAATCAATTGCCTAGGGCTATTATACCAAACTTAGACGAGCTTGTCAAGCATTTGCGCAACGAAAGTTAACATTTTTGCCATGCAAAAGTTGCAAATTGCTCATCTTACACGTAAAAACCAAACAACCAGAACCAACACGGCGAGACCAAAGCCAAATTCAGATATTATATCGTGCCATCCCACGTGGAGGTGCTTTTCTTTTTGCCCTCGGTTTCGTCAAACCAAGTGGTGGTGATCACGCGGCTTTCGGTGAAAAAGCGGAAGGCATCGCGTCCCAGGCAGTGCAGGTCGCCGAAAAAGCTGTCTTTGTGCCCGGAGAAGGGGAAGTAGCCCACCGGCACGGGGATACCCACGTTCACGCCGACCATGCCGCCGTGCGTGCGCGCCGCAAACTGGCGAGCGTAGTAGCCGCTTTGCGTGAAAATCACGCTGCCGTTGGCGAAGGGGCTGGCGTTCATGATGGCAAGCCCTTCCTCGAAATCTTTCACGCGCTTGATGCACAAAACCGGCCCAAAGATTTCGCTTTCGCCCACTTCCATGCCGGGCTGCACGTGGTCAAAAACGGTTGGACCAACGTAGAAGCCGTTTTCGTAGCCGGGCACGCTGGGGTTGCGACCGTCGAGGACGAGTTGCGCGCCTTCATCAATTGCAGCTTGAATGCGCTGGTTCACATAGTCGCGGTGGGCGGGGGAGTACACCGGACCCATGTGGCTGGTTTTGTCATAGCCAGGGCCGATTTTCTTCGTCCGCAGCTGCTCAAGAATTGCCGCCACCAGTTCATCGGCGATGGACTCTTGCGCAACCACCACGGGCAGCGCCATGCAGCGTTCGCCCGCGCAGCCAAATGCCGCGTTGACAATTCCCGCTGCGCTGCGGTTGATTTGCGCGTCTTCCAGCACCAATGCGTGATTTTTGGCTTCGCACAGCGCTTGCACACGTTTGCCTGCCGCGGCTGCCGTGGAATAGACAATCTTGCCCACGGTAGTGCTGCCCACGAAGGTTACACCCTTGATTTGCGGGTGGTTGAGCAGCGTGGTCACTTCGTTGCGCCCACAGGTGATGACGTTGAGCACGCCGTCAGGCAGACCGGCTTGTTTGTACAGCTCGGCGATGCGCAAGGCGGTGCGCGGCGTGGGCGACGCAGCCTTGAGCACCATGGTGTTGCCGCTGGCGATGCATGCGGGAGCCATCCAGCCCATGGGGATCATCGCAGGGAAGTTGAACGGTGCGATACCCAGGAACACGCCAAGTGGCACGCGGCTCATCACGGTGTCGTAGCCGGTGGAAGTGTCCATCATGTTTTCGCCCAGCAGTTGCAGCGGCGCGCTGATGGCAAGTTCTGTGCCCTCTTTGGCTTTGAGCACGTCGCCCAAGGCTTCGTCCCACACCTTGCCGTGTTCTTCGGCAACGAGTTGGGTGAGTTCGTCCATGTGTTGGTCGAGCAGGTCGCGCAGGCGGTAGAGCACTTGTACGCGCTTCATCACCGGCGTGGCCGACCATGCGGGATAGGCTGCCGCTGCCGCCGCAACTGCGGCTTCGACTTCCGTGGCGGTGCAGCTGGGCACTTGGTGGGTGGTTTCGCCGGTGCTGGGGTTGTAGGCAGGGGTGAATTTGGTGGTGGTTGAATCAACGAATTGGCCGTTGATGAAGGGGCGTAAGGTGGTCATGTGGGAGGTTCCTCTCATAAGTTTATCGCCGCAAGAATTTTATCGGCGAGGGCTTGCGGTGGCAATTCATCAGTTTGAAAACGTAGCTCATTGGGCAACGATGGTCTTGTCGCAATGGCACGGCTGATTTCGATTGCGCGGTTAGCATCGCGAAACTCGTTGCCGTTGTCGCGCGTGTGGATGCGCTCGCGCAACGTTGAGTTGGCAGCTTGCAGCGTTACAATCCGCACATTCGCAGTACCAAACGTGTCAGAAACTTCTATCACACGCTGGTCGGTCAAGTCGGAGAGCAAGATAGTTTCAAAGCCATGCTTGCGATAATTTTCCGCAACAAGCAGAAGATTTTCGAAGCTCAGTTGCTCTTCGGTCTCATAAGAAATTTCGGTGAAGGGGTTCAAATGGCGGAATTCGGGTATCCAACCAAACTCGAACCAAGGGCATTTCAATCGTTCGTGCAGCAAAGCCGCAACGGTTGACTTCCCGCTACCCGGTGGGCCGTGCACAACAATCAAGGAAATCAGTGCTCACTTCCCCTCCAGCAGCCATGTATGGTCGGGGTGAAAATTGCGCTCATCCCAGGGGTAGCCGTCAAAGTGGCGAATCATCCACACGTACATCATGCGATAGCCCGGTGCGGTGACTTGCGGGTGGTATTTCCCGCCCTCGATGGCGGCGAATGAGCGGTCACGGATTTTGTGCACGCCATCGTCGAGGAAGCACGCGCCAAAGCCCTGCGGCTTGTCGAAGCGGTAGTAGTACACTTCCGGGTGGGGGTGTTCGTGCGGCGGGTAGCTGCTCCAGCCGCCTTGGGGTTGCACGATTTCGCCGCAGACCATGTTGGAGTACGGCGCGTTGTGGATGTCGAAGTAGGTGGTGACGCGGCGTTCGGCTTTGCCGTCGAACTGGCCTTGTCCGAAGGTGTCGCGGCGGGTGTTTTCGGGGGTGTAGAACTGCGAAGGAAATTCGCGATCGTTCTTAGTGGACTGGACAAGGATTTCGCTGGGTGTTTTTTCCAGCAGATAGATGGTAACATGCGTATAGCGCGGCACATGTAGGCAGTAACCCGCGTGGTCAATGGGGTTAACACGCTTGGCGTTCACGACATAGCTGCCGTTCACTGGGCATTCTACACCCATTCCGACATTGCCCTCCAGCAGAACAATTGCAGTTTCTTCCTCTTCGCTGTAAATCTCGAGCGTTTCATTATGCAGTCGTTCCACAGTGATGTTCATCATCATGCTGCTGTCGGCGCGGCAAAGTTGCTGCGTGTCGCCTGGTTTCAGATAATCAAATTCCATGTTTGCTCCTGTACCCCCACCGTCACGGCAAGCCGTGCCACCTCCCCCAAGGGGGAGGCATCAACTAGGCGGGTTCATTTCAATGAGATGTTTTCAAGCTCGAAAATTGCAACGTAAAGTCAGCGCAGACGGTTGAAGCCTCCCCCTTGGGGGAGGTGCCCCATAGGGGCGGTGGGGGTTAAGCTACAATCTCCGCAATTTTCACCGGGCGACCCTCTTTCGCGCTGATGGTGGCCGCAATGCCGATGCGCACAGCCTCAAGCCCAGCTTGGGCATCCACAGGCACGGGGGTGTCGTTCACCACCGCGGCGATGAACTCCGTGAGCTCCGTGGCGAAGGCCTGCATGTAGCGCTCCAAGAAGAAAAACAGCGGCTTCTCGCCCGTCACGCCATTCGCGTCAGAGATTTGCACGGTGCTGGCACCATCGTTGGCGCTGGCGGCTGCCCCCGCAGAACCGAAAACTTCCGCTCTTTGGTCATAGCCATAGGCGCAGCGGCGGCTGTTGTCAATCACCGCAAGGGCACCGCTGGCGAGCTTCATGGTGATGACCGCGCTGTCGAAGTCGCCTGCTTCGCCGATGGCAGGGTCAACGAGCACGGCAGGCTGAGTGAACACCTCCACCACTTCGTCGCCGGACAGATAGCGCACCATGTCGAAGTCATGAATCGTCATGTCCAGGAAGATGCCACCGCTGCGGGCAGCGTACTCGGCGCTGGGCGGTTCGGGGTCACGCGAGGTGATTTTCACCAGCTCAACCTTGCCGATTTTGCCTGCTTCCACGGCGTTGCGCACGGCGCGGAAGTTGTGGTCAAAGCGGCGGTTGAAGCCCACCATGTATTTCAGCTTGGGCTTGGCTTGCAGGGCATTGAGCACAGCGTTGATGCGCCCGATGTCGTGGTCAATGGGTTTTTCGCAGAACACATGCTTGCCCGCGGCGATGGCTTCCAGCGAAATTGCGCTGTGGGTGTCTGTGGGCGAGCAAATGAGCACGATGTCGATGCGGTCGTCGTTGAGGATGTCTTTGTAGTCTTTCGTGGCGGCGGCGATGCCGACCGTTCTTGCCCAAGCGATGGTTTCGTCGTTGAGCATGGGGTCAGCGATGGCCACGACCTTGGCGGTGTTGACGTAATTCGCGATGGATTGTGCGTGCACGCGACCAATGCGGCCTGCGCCGATGATGCCGATGTTTTTCATGTGATTCTCCTTTATGTTTTGATTAAGTGAAAAAAGTATACAGTGCAAGCCCTAGACCGCACAAGATTAAGATGCCGCTGACCACAAAATGAGAAAGATACCGCTTGTCGTTCGCGAGCGCCACATCGGTGTTGGTGTAATAAACCGGCAGCTGAAGCGGTTGCTCGGTTTTGCTGAAACCCAGCTCGACCATGCCTTCGCGCGGTTGGGCGTTGTCATCAACCCAAGTTAGCGTGAGCAGCGTGTGGCGGCGGTCGATGGTGATGTAAATGACCGTGGCCTCGGCAAGCTTGCCCTCTTCTTCAATTTTCTGCTTGCTCCAATATCCCCGCAGTCCCAGCGCGGCACAAAGCACGCCGAGTGCGGCAGACATGAACACCCAAAAATAACCATGTGGGATGGGCAAAATCAGCCCCAGAAGGGCGAAGAGCGCGTAAAAAACCGCGTTAAAGCATCCGCCCGGCGTGCGGGCATACAACTTGCCCGCAGGCACTTCCGGTTTAGCTTTGGTTGTGTTTGCCTGGCAGTGTTGGCAATGGGTGGCGAGAACCGGAATCAGCTTGCCGCAGATCGAGCATTGCATGGGCACTCTCCTTTGCGCTAGCGCAGAAATTCAAGGTAAAAGTGAAAGAGGCAAAGCGCAATCACAACTGCGCCACAGAGGAAATGTGAGCGACCGAGTGTGCAGTCTTGGCGCGCCACGCTGTTGTCGTCGTAAAGCACGTTGACGGTCGCCGTGGTGCTTATGTTACCGGGCAAGTTAACGGTGCCGCTGCGAGGCTGCCCGTTGTCGTCCGCCCATGCGAGCGAAATGCGGATGAAGGGATGCGTTCTGATGCCGGTGATGGTGGCTTCGGCGTGCTTGCCGTGTTTCTTCAAGCGCTTTTGCCGCAACCGCAATCGAACGCCGCAACACAGCAGCCCAATGCCAACCAAAACGCCAAGACAAATCAAAATGAGAAGGACGATGCTGAAACGCTCCATGGCATTCTCCTTATTGATGTGGATTGGTGTGGTTGGATTGCGTGTCCGGTACAGCCGGTTGCGGCGGCGTGATGTTGCGCAGGAAGAGGCTTTGGCTAATGTATTCGTCGCTGCCCATGTAGGTGCGCACACGCACCGAGCGTGCGAAATACAGGCAAAACAGCGCGTAGATTGCCAGATCAAGCAGCGGAAGCAGTGATAACGAAGAAAAAAGAGAATTTTCCGTAACGAACAGGCCAAAAATGTGCAACACCACGCCCGCAATGGTGAGAAGCATGGAAATTTCATAGGTACGCAAGAACTTTGGGCTCTTCCGAAGCAGCTGCTTGATGGAAATGACAGCTGTAATGCTCGATGCGAAAAACACGAGCATCTGCACAGCAAACATGTATATGGATTCCACAGAAAGAATCTCGTAGCCATACAGTCCCAAGTCTTCCGCCATGTACGGTTGAGACAGCACCCAAACGCCCAGCGAAAAAAATGCAAGACCGATGCCGACAAGCACCAAGGCGATGATCAGCAAAACGCGAATCACTTGAAGGAACGAGAGCATGCCGCCAATGCGTTGGTAGGGGTGTTGTTGTTGCGGCATGCCGTGGTATGGCGCTTGCGGGTAGGGCGGTTGTTGGAAGGCGGCGGGTTGCACGGGAGCTTTCAGCCCGCATTCGGGGCAAAAGGCGGCGGTTGGCGGCTTTTGTGTGCCGCATTGTGGGCAATACATGGTTGACCTCCTAAGTGTGATGAATTTCGTCGCTGTCGTCCGGCACTGCGGGCTGTGGCGGCTTGACTCGCTTGAGGAAAATGCTTTGGCGGATGTACTCATCGCTGCCCATGTAGGTGCGCACCCGCACGGAACGGACGAAATACAGCAGCCAAGCTCCGACCACGATGACCGAAAAGGTCAGAAGAACCGGTAGACTGGAGAAAATAACCAGTTCCGGATCGGGTGGCCAAAGCAAGTTGCGCAATACGGTGCTACCCAAATTAACGATAAAGTATAACTCAAACATGCGCAGAAACTTGGGCTTGCGGCGCAACAGCATGGCAAGACAAACGATGTAAAATGCACTGGTGCCGGCGCTGAGAAAGAACTGGAAAATCAGATGAATATCGCCGCTCGCCAAGAAGTCGAATAAACTTTGCATAAAAGTTATCGGCACCATGATGATGACGATAATCATGCCAACCTGCAACCAGCGCAGCACGCCGCCAATCTGCTGGTAGGGATGATGCTGCGGCATGGCATGCTGATGCGCGTAGTATGGAACTTGCGGGTAGGCATGCGCAGATTGCACGGGAGCTTTCAGCCCACATTCGGGGCAAAAAGCAGCGTGCGGAGGCTTTTGTGTGCCGCATTGTGGGCAATACATGGTTGACCTCCTATTAGATATTCGCAGTTTCTTTGATGTAATTGCGCGCCTTGAGGGCATACTCGAAGGGGTTGGCGATGGCGGGATCTTGTTCGGCTTCCACCACGAACCAGCCTGCGTAGTTGGCTTGGTCGAGGATGGCAAACAGCGGCGCGAAGTCCACGCTGCCGTCGCCCGGCACGGTGAATGCACCCGCACGCACCGCTTGCAGGAAGCTCATGTTTTCGTCACGCACGCGCTGCACCACCGCAGGACGGATGTCCTTGAGGTGCACATGCGCCACGCGGCTGATGTGCTTTTGCAGCACGCCCACGGGGTCAACACCGGCGAAGCTCAAGTGGCCGCTATCGAACAGCAGATGCACTTTCGCGGGGTCAGTGCCTTGCATGAGTTTGTCAATCTCTTCTTCAGTCTGCACCACCGTGCCCATGTGGTGGTGGAACGTGAGCTTCATGCCGCGTGCGTTGGCGATGTCACCGAGCCTGTTCAAGCCGTCACACAGGGTAGCCCACTGGGCATCGTCCATCACGGGTTTTTCGGCGAAGACAGCTTTGTCCGTGCCTTGGACGCTGAAGCTTTGCTCACTTGCGCCGATGACTTTCGCGCCCAAGTATTGCAGGAAGTCCAGCTCGCGCTCGAAGTCGGCGGCGACTTGCTCGAAAGGCTGGGTCAGCAGCAGGCAGGTGAACCAGCGGTTGCAGATGGTGAGCCCGCGCAGGTCGAGCGCATGTTTGAGCACGGCGCGGTCGGCGGGATACTTATTGCCCACTTCGCTGCCGGTATAGCCCGCAAGCGCCATTTCGCTGATGCATTGCTCAAAGGTGTTTTCTGCGCCGAGGTCGGGCATGTCGTCGTTGGTCCAAGCGATGGGTGCGATGCCGAGTTTTACGTTAGTGAAAGCCATGTGAATTGTCTCCTTTATGTTATAGCTAGTGAGATTTAAGATTTGTTAAGTGAAATAGTTCCAAAGAGTTTGGAAAAAGGCTACGACCATAAGCAAAATTCCGAATGGGATGAGAAGGACTCCCAAGCCAAAAATTATGCGGAGAATATCAATCATCATGTCCTCGCTTTCTGTCATTAAACCCAAAATGTCACAGCCGTGAGGGCCAGCGTGAACACCGCACCGCCAACCACCAGCCCATATGTGCCCCAAGGGCGTGGCGCGGCGGGCGTGTTGGCGGTTTCGGCGCGGTGGCGCGCAAGCAGCACAATCCCAGCCCCCAAGGGCGCAATGCCCAGGAGGATAATGAGCGTTAACATAAACCCAACGAAATAATTCATCACCATGCCCTCGCGTGTTGCAGATTCTCTTCTTTTTCAGCGTGCTTCGCTTGCCCGACCTCGCTGGCGTTCGCCGCCGCAAGGCCCGTGTGCCACCAGCCGCCATAGCCATCGGTCATCGTCTTGGGCAACACTTTCAGGTCAATGAGCGTGCATTTTTCTTGCGTTTTGCTGTCTTCCAACGCGGCGATGAGCTCAGCTTTCGTTTTCGCGGTGTAGGTCACGCAGCCCATGGCCTCGGCAAGTTTGGCGTAGTCAATGTTGAGCAGGTGGCCATCGTGCGTGCGAAACTCCGTGCCGAGGCTAGCGCAACCGCTGCCCATTTGCAGGTTGTTGATGCAGCCGAAGCCTGCGTTGTCAAACAGCAGCAGGTTGATTTTCTTGCCGTATTGCATCGCCGTCACCAGCTCGCTGTGCAGCATGAGGAAGCTGCCGTCGCCCAGCATGGTGTAGCATTCTTTCGCTTCGTCGGCGAGCTTGCAGCCCAGCGTGGCGGCAACTTCATAGCCCATGGTGCTGTAGCCATACTCCATGTGGTAGCTGTTGCGGACGTTGGTCTCCCACATGCGCTGCAGGTCGCCGGGCAGGCTGCCGCTTGCCCCCACGATGATGGCATCGTCCGCAATGTGCTCGCGGATGGCGCAAATCGCCTCGGTTTGCGTGAGCGTGCCGCCCACATCACGGATGAAATCGGGCACATTGCTGGGGTTCTGCGCACCCACCAGTGTGCTGAAGTTTTCGTCATACGTATAATCTGCAAGCCGTTGCATTTCGGCTTGCCATTCGGCTTTGGCGGCAGCAATTTCGTCGCCCCACTGCGCTTGATAGTCACCCAGTTGCAGCGCCGCAAGGGTTGCTTTTGCATCGCCCACGAGGTCATAGCCGTCCATCTTCTGTGCGTGGAATTTGCTCGTGTTGATGTTGACAAACTTGCAGTCTTGCGCAAACAGCCACTTGCTGCTGGTGGTGAAGTCGCTCAAGCGGCTGCCCACGGCGATGACCAAATCCGCTTGCTTGGCGATGCGATTCGCCGCACTGTTGCCGGTCACGCCAATGCCGCCAAGGTTGAGCGCATGGCTTGCCGGTGCAGCGGACTTGCCCGCCTGCGTTTCGGCAAAGGGGATGCCATGTGTCGCGCAGAACGCCGCGAGGGTCTCTCCCGCTTCGCTGTAACGCACGCCGCCGCCGCAAATCACCAGCGGGCGTTTGGCAGCGGTGATGCGCGCAATCGCTTCGGCAAGTGCCTCCTGCGTGGGGAGCGGGCGGTCAATGCGATGCACGCGCATGGCGAAGAAGCTTTCGGGGAAGTCGTAGACCTCGCCCTGCACATCTTGCGGCAAGGCGATGCACACAGCGCCGGTTTGCGCGGGGTCGGTGAGCACGCGCATGGCGTGCAGCATGGCAGTCATGAGCTGTTCGGGGCGGTTCACGCGCGCCCAATATTTGCACACGGGCTTGAAGGCATCGTTGGTGGTGATGCTGTCGTCGTGCTCTTGCTCAACCTGTTGCAGCACGGGGTCGGGCTGGCGGCTGGCGAAAGTGTCACCGGGCAGCAGCAAGAGGGGGATGTTATTCACCGTGGCGCAGGCTGCAGCAGTGACCATGTTGGCAGCACCCGGGCCAATGCTGCTTGCGCAGGCGATGATCTGGCGGCGGTTTTTTTGCTTGGCAAAGCCTGCGGCCATGTGCGCCATGCCCTGCTCGTTTTTGCCTTGGAAGAACGTCATGTCGCCCGCGAACTGCTCAAGTGCTTGACCGATGCCCAGCACGCAGCCGTGACCGAAAATCGCCGCAACGGCGTGCACGAATTTCTCCTGCACGCCATCGAGCGAGACATATTGATTGTCCAAAAATTTCACAAGGGCTTGGGCAACAGTTAGTTTCATGGTGATGTCCTCTTTACTGTAATGTGATGGTTTCGGTAACAAATTCGCCGCTGGCGTTTAGGTATTCCACGCGCAATTGGGTGGGGTTGAGGAACTCGGCGCGGATAAGTTGCTCGGTGATGCTCGTTACGCCATGGTAGCCATCGCACCAAGCGTCAAGTTGTGGATGAAAACGACGCAGTTGCGGGTCAAACATGTCGTGCACAACCAGCGTTTCGTTGGTTGCTTCTGCAGACCAAAACACCAGCCCATAGCCCTGCGCAATCACGTTGATATACTCGGGAGAATAGATTCTTTGCGCGGTGTCAAAAAAACGAGTTGTCATATGTCCTGTGCTTATGGGAATATCCATTCGCATCCAATTGTTATACCCGGCACCTCCACTTGCATCGCTGAACTGTGGTTTACGACTGATATGCTGTTGCCTGAAAAATTCATTGCCGTTGATGTCAAGGATGAGAATACCCATGCTGTTATCTTCGTTGAAAAAACCTCTAAAATGTGGACCACTGCGCCACAAATACAATGGCTCGGCGGGTGGCGTTTCCGCACAAGCCCACAGCACAACAGCCACAAGCAACACACAGGCGAGCACTTTCACAGCACGGGTCATGACGGACAAACCTCCAGTTCATAATCCACGCCCGCGCGCGCACCCACGGCATCAAATGCGGCGGTGGCGCAGCCCATGGCGAGGTCGGGCGTGTTGTTGTCGCGGCTCAAGTGCGCCAGCCAAAACCGAGCCGTGCCATGCCGCAGCAGCTTCGGCAAGAACTCCGCGCAGGCGGCGTTGCTCAAGTGCCCGCTGTCGCTCAAAATGCGGCGCTTGATGGCATACGGTCGGTCACACAGCTGCACCAAACGCGGCTCGTGGTTGGACTCAATCATCACGTTGTCGCAGCCCAGCAGAGCCGCCTGCAATTCATCGCTGAGATAGCCCAAGTCAGTCGCCACGGCGAACTTCTCGCCATCTTCGGCCTCGCAAACGTAGGCGCAGGGCTCAGCACAGTCGTGCGAAATGGCATGTCCGCGCACGAGCAATCCGCAGGTGGCGATGCCGTTGGGCGGCACGATTTCGGTATGTATGCCGGTGAGATCCACGCGCTCGACGAGAGCCCGCAGCGTGCCTGCCGTGGCGAACACCGGTGTGCCGTTTGCGCGGCAGAACACGCGCAGTGCGGCGATGTGGTCGGTGTGTTCGTGGGTGAGAAAAACAGCGCCAACCCGCCGAGGGTCAACGCCAATGTGATGCAGCGCGTTAGTGAGCTGCTTGGCCGAGCCGCCTGCGTCAACCAAAATGCCGCCGCTTGCGCCCCCGATGTAGGTGGCGTTGCACTTGCTGCCGGAGTATAACGGGGTTAATTTTGCCATATGTTTTCATAATTCCTTAAAGTGTGACTTCGGAACATTCACATGCCGATAGTCAGCATGTAGGGGCGGATGCAAATCCGCCCGAATTTTGATGCCACCGTATTTTATAGCCCGGACGGATTTGCATCCGCCCCTACAGGTTGCGGGACTGTTCAAAATGAATGGCATGCATCATTAAAATCAATCAATTCGCCTTTATCCGGGTTATTCACAAACGCATTATCTAGTGCAATGCAAAACATATCGTCGTCGTTTTCATCAACACTCATGCCACATTTCTCATTTCTGCATCAGTTTTTACGATCTTGCGGCGAATATCCGCGCCCATGGCGGCCAGCTTGCCCACGATATCCTCGTAGCCGCGGTCGATGAACTCGATGTTCTCCACCTCGGTTTCGCCGTGTGCCGAAAGTCCCGCGATAATCATCGCAGCACCGGCGCGCAGGTCATAGGCCTTCACCTGTGCGCCATGGAGCTCCTGCACGCCCTCAACCACGGCGATTTTGCCGTCCACGGTGACTTTTGCGCCCATGCGCACCAGCTGATCCATATAGCGGAAGCGGTTGTCGAAGATGCCCTCGTTGAGCACACTTGTGCCCTCGGCGCGGGTGAGTAGCGCGCCAAACTGCGGCTGCATATCCGTGGGGAAGCCCGGGTGGGGCATGGTTTTGATGTTGCAGCGGCGCAGTGGCTCATTTGCGGCAACGAGAATGCTGTCGTCGAACTCCTTGACCTGCACGCCGCACTCAATGAGCTTTGCGCTGATGCATTCCATGTGCTTGGGAATCACTTGCGTCACCAGCGCTTGCCCGCCGCTTGCGGCAATCGCGGCCATGTAAGTGCCTGCTTCAATTTGGTCGGGAATGGTGGCGTATTCGCAGCCGTGAAGCTCCTTCACGCCGTGGATTTTAATCACATCGGTGCCCGCGCCGCGAATGTCCGCGCCACAGGAGTTGAGGAAGTTCGCCAGATCAACCACGTGAGGCTCTTTGGCAGCGTTTTCCAGCACCGTCACGCCGCGCGCACGCACGGCAGCCAGCATGATGTTAATCGTTGCGCCGACGGACACAATGTCCAAGTAAATCGACGTGCCTTGTGGTTGGTTGCTTTGCATGCTGATAATGGCGTTTTGCTCAAACGACACCGCAGCGCCCAGCGCCTCGAACCCGCGAATGTGTTGGTCGATGGGGCGCACGCCGAAGTCGCAGCCGCCGGGCATGGCAACGCGCGCGTGACCAAAGCGTCCGAACAGCGCACCAAGGAGGTAATAGCTGGCGCGGCAGTGTTTGGTGAGCTCATAAGGCACTTCACCACTGTTGAAGTGCCGCGTGTTGATTTCCACGCAATGCTTGTTAATGCGCCGCACATCCGCGCCCAATTCGCGCAGGATGTTCAGCATCACCGTGACGTCGCTGATAAACGGTATATTGTCAATGCGGCAGCAGTCCCGCGTGAGGATTGTGCCTGCCAGCAGCGCCAGCACAGCATTTTTCGCGCCGGCAATTTCCACTTGCCCGCGCAGCGGCGTGCCGCCGTTGATAAAAATTTTCTCCAAACTCTTCACCCCATAAGTATCATTACGCCATTCACTGTTCTATTATATCACTTTTCTGCAGAAAAATAAAGTCTTTTTTCGCAATTATTTGCTCGCACGCTTGTCAATTTTTCTCAGCGATTGTCAGGCGCGCGCAAACCGTCAGCAATTCGGTGGCAACCACCAGTTCTTCCATCGGCGGGAAGGTCGGCGCGATGCGCAGGTTGCGGTCGAGCGGGTCATGCCCATGCGGGAAGGTCGCGCCCGCCGGGGTGAGCGCCACGCCGGCTTCTTTGAGCAACTGTGCGCAGCGTTTTGCGCAGCCCTCGGGCAGGTCAAGGCTGATGAAATAGCCGCCGCGCGGCACAGTCCAGCTGGCAACACCCGTGAGATCACACGCAAGAATATCCAGCACAACCTCGAATTTCGGGCGGATCAACGCCGCGTGCTTGCGCATGTGCGCTTTGATGCCCGCGAGGTCGTTGAAATAGCGCGCATGACGCAGCTGGTTGAGTTTGTCGTGCCCGATGGTCTGCACGTTCATGCGGGCTTTGATGGCCGCGATGTTCGCGGGGCTTGCCGCCACACAGCTCACGCTTGCGCCGGGGAAGGTAATCTTCGAGAACGAACACACCTCAATGAAGAAGTCCTCGTTGCCGTGCGCCTTGGCGGCTTCGTGCACGTTGAGCAGCACATCGCCGTCGTCGTATAGATCATGCACGAGATAAGCGTTATCCCAAATCACGCGGAAGTTCGGGCACGCAGGCTCAAGCGCCGCGAACGCCTGCACACAAGCGTCACTGAAGGTCTTGCCCTCGGGATTGCTATACTTCGGCACGCAAATCGCGCCTTTCACGGCGGGGTCGCGCACGAGCTCGGCCATCACCGCCATGTCGGGGCCATCGGCGAGCATGGGCACGTGGATCATCTCGATGCCCAGGTGCGCAAGCATGCCAAAGTGGCGGTCATAGCCCGGCACAGGGCACAGGAACTTCACTTCGCCTTGGCTGGTGCTGTCCATGAACCACTGCGGCATCATCTGCACCAGGTAGTCATACATGATGTTGAGGCTGGCGTTGCCGCACACGATGAGCTGCTCGGCGGGCGTGCCCATCAGCTCGCTGAACAGGCGCTTGCATTCGGGGATGCCGTCCAGCACGCCATAGTTGCGGCAGTCAAGACCGCTTTCGGCGGTGGGCGGGGTGATCCATTTGCTGTCCATCAGGTCGGCGGACAGGTCAAGCTGGGCGGTTTCGGGCTTGCCGCGGCTCATGTCAAGCGCCAGATATTTCGCCTTTGTTTGTTCATATGTAGCTTGCAGTTGTTGCAGGGTCATGGGAGTTTTTCCTCTTTCACATAGCGTTATCTCTATTATACGCAATATGCACAAAAAAAGCAAGTGCTTTTTGGGGCACTTGCGAAAAAGTTCTTTTCGCGTTCTTCGTCAAGTTACACAAACTTGAAAAACCTGCCCGAAAACGCTTGACAAAATGGCGGGGAGGGTGGTACACTAGTTAACATTCACAAAGGAGGCTGTTATGGCGTTTGAAATCATCAAAACC